>Ga0207686_10000011_pt1 | contig 216046 bp, 171 predicted proteins | sample KBSM24metaG_FD_184396 | JGI IMG/M metagenome (GOLD analysis project Ga0207686, IMG submission 184396) | Miscanthus rhizosphere microbial communities from Kellogg Biological Station, Michigan, USA - KBS M2-4 metaG (SPAdes) (version 2) | ecosystem: Host-associated > Plants > Roots > Rhizosphere... | reverse complement strand
CGGAATATCTTGGAACGCTCGCGCAAAGACGGCATCCTCAATTCAACCACATTCAGCCGAAAGAAAAGATCCTGGCGAAACGTTCCTTTGGCGATAGCCACATCCAAAAGCTGATTTGTAGCGGCGATCACGCGGATGTCGACTTTGATCGTGCGCGTTCCCCCGACACGCTCAAACTCGCGTTCCTGTAGCACTCGCAACAGTTTCGTTTGCAGCGCTGCCGAAAGTTCGGCGATCTCATCCAGAAAGATGGTTCCTTCATCCGCTACTTCAAGCCGGCCCTTTCGTTGATTCAGCGCGCCGGTGAATGCGCCCCGTTCATGGCCAAACAATTCGCTCTCGAGCAGAGACTCTGCCAGGGCCGCGCAGTTCACGGCTACGAATGGTTTGCTGGAACGCTTGCTGTTGTGGTGGACGGCGCGGGCGGCCAATTCTTTGCCCGTGCCGCTTTCACCTGAAATCAGGACGGTAGATTCGCTGCCCGCGACTTTGGAAATCAGGTGGTAAACCTGCTGCATAGCCGGGCTTTCGCCGACCATGTTGTGTTCCAGATTGAGGTCGGCGATGAGACGGCGATTCTCGGTTTCCAGAGTTTCAATATGACGAGCATTCTGAATCGCCACGGCCGCGATAGCGGCTATCGCGGTCAACAATTGCAGGTGATCTTCATCAAAACGAACGTCGGGGACATCGGTGTCGAGGTAAATTACACCGAGTGTGTTACCGAGCATGATCAGCGGCACACAAAGCAGTGATCGTGAATGGGCGGCGATCAGGCTATCGGTGTGCAAAGCGTCGTTATTTTCGGCATCGCTTACCAAAAGCGCAGCGTTGTCTTTGAGCACGCGACGCACGACGGTGCTGCTGACGGTAATCTTCTGAGTGGGGCCGAGGAGGCGATCGAGTCCAAACATAGAGCTGAACTCATTTGGCGAATCGCCAGAGTCGTCATTTAGCAGGATGGCCCCATGTTTTGCCGGCACGACCTCGAAAATCAATTCGAGCAAACGCTCCTGTAATTCCTGGAGACCGCGAATTGCGTTTATGGTCGTGCTGACTTTCATCAACACGCTCAGGTCGCGGGCCATCAGACCCATCACGTCGCCATAGGTCATGCGCACGGTAGCGCCGCTGACGACTTCACTATCATCAAACCGAATCTCGCTGGTGCGTTGGGGCTCGTCCGTGTCTTCGTAGAGAAAGAAGAACTGTGATTCGCCGATGCGGACACGGTCGCCGTGGTGCAGCTCACGTCTGCGCACCGGCATGTCGTTGACGAAGGTGCCGTTGCGGCTGCCCAGGTCCGCAATTACAAAACGGTCGCCTTCTTTTTCAATCACCGCGTGACGCCGGGAGACGGAAGCATTGCCAATCTTGAGCGTAGCCCCGGCTTGCCGGCCGATGACCACCGGACCGTCGTTCATAGAGATGACGGTATCTTCGAGCTTGCCAGTGATAGCTGCAATTCGCGGTTTCACGGGACGTTGCGAGCCAGAGAAGTCGGGGGTTCGGTAAGTCTACGCGCCTCAGCCCGCCGTCGCAACAATTTTTGCCATGCGAGTTTGGCCGTGCACTTCTATCTGAATGGATAAGTCGTCTATCTCATCGGATAGAACAATCGAGGACATCCACCCTTCGAAATTTGGTTTGCTGAAACGATGCCCGTTCGACCCAACTTCTTTTGTTTGCGGCCTTAACGGAATTTACCTGAAGCAGATTCAGTCGATCAAAATACTCCGGCACGTCGCTCGCACTATCCCGAATCACAAAATTGACGGTCGAACAAGATCGACCAAAACAGCACAAGCAGGAGGAGGACAGGTATGAAAAGATATGTTGCAAAAGGGTTGACGATGTTGATGTTCGTCATCGGATTGGCGCTGGCATCAGCGGCGGTGGCGAATGGGCAATCGGGACAACAGGTGACCGCGCAGATCCCCTTTGAGTTCAACGTGGCCGACCAAACGCTGCGCTCGGGCCAGTACCAGTTGAACCGAGCCAATAGTGCGGGAGATGTATTGGAAGTCAGAGATACCGCCGGCAAGAGCCGGACGATGCGCTTAACTTCGCCGGTCATCGCCAAGGATCAGCAGGATAAGGGAGCCAAACTGGTGTTTCATCGCTACGGCAGCACATATTTCCTATCACAGGTTTGGCTGGACGGAAGAAGTACTGGCCGTGAGTTCGCAAAGTCGAAACAAGAACGCGCCCTTGAAACCGAACTCAAGAAGATTGCCAGGTATCATGGTGACCTGAAGCCGGTTTACGAAGTTGTCGAAGTCATGGTCACGGCGCGGTAATAATCCCCCGCCCGACGGAGCGGAAGAAGTCATAAGGTCGCTCCAAAGAAAAACGGCAATCCCGAGCGATCGGGATTGCCGTTTTCGTTTGTTGGAGTTGAAAGCGCTAAGCCGCGGCGTCGTCCACGCCCGCCAGTCCCTCGCCCGGCATGGCTCTTCGCCTTTCGACCATCTCGCTGGTGATGACAAATTCCTTGATGCGCTTTTGTGATGGCAGCGTGTACATCGCTTCCAACAAAAGTTCTTCAAGAATCATCATCAATCCGCGGGCGCCAACTTTTCGTTCCAGGGCCTGGCCGGCCACGGCGCGTAATGAATCGTCGGTGAAGCGAAGTTTGACGCTGTCGAAATCGAATTTCTTTTGATACTGGCGAATCAGCGCGTTCTTCGGCTCGGTCAGGATCTTGATCAAAGCTGCTTCATCTAATTCATGCAGCACACCAACCACCGGCAAACGCCCGACGAATTCCGGAATCAATCCATAACGAATCAAATCCTCAGGCTGCACGTGTGCCAGCGCATCGGCCTGTCGTTGCGAGCCGCTTTTGACTTCAGCATGGAAGCCCAGCGACTTGTTCCGCAGACGGCGCTCGACAACTTTTTCCAAACCGACAAACGCGCCGCCGCAGATGAACAGGATGTTCGTGGTGTCGACCGGGAAGAATTCCTGGTGCGGATGTTTGCGTCCGCCCTGGGGCGGAACGTTGGCGACGGTGCCTTCCAAAATCTTCAGCAATGCCTGCTGCACACCTTCGCCCGAGACGTCACGGGTAATCGAAGGATTTTCGTCCTTGCGGCAAATCTTGTCGATTTCGTCAATATAGATGATGCCTTGCTGGGCGCGTTCAACGTCGCCATTCGCCGCCTGCAAAAGTTTGAGAATGATGTTCTCAACGTCTTCACCGACGTAGCCGGCTTCAGTCAGGGTGGTCGCGTCGACGATCGTGAAGGGCACGCTCAACATGCGCGCGAGCGTCTGCGCCAGTAAAGTCTTGCCGGTGCCGGTCGGCCCGATCAGGCAGATATTTGATTTTTGAATTTCGATGTCGGCACGGCGGCGCGCCAGCTCAATTCGCTTGTAGTGCTGATAGACGGCAACCGCCAGACGCTTCTTGGTCTCGTCCTGCCCGATTACGTATTCGTCCAGGAAAGCTTTAATTTCGTTTGGCTTTGGCAGCGGCGGACGAGAGGCTACGGACTCAGCCTGTTGGTCGTCGCTGATAATCTCGTTGCAGATGTCTATGCACTCATTGCAGATGTAAACAGTGGGACCGGCAATGAGCTTCTTGACTTCATTCTGCGATTTACCACAGAACGAGCAGCGTAGAGTGTCGTCGGTTCTTCTTACCATAGTCTGGGGAACTCCGTTTGAGACTGTAGCGGCAACGTATCAAGTTGCGGTTTTTCTTCTTCAACTTTGCAACCCCCGACGGGTCGGGGTTGCGCTACAAAACGGTTTACTCGCGGTGCGCGATCACTTCGTCTATTAAACCATACTCCTTAGCCTGGACAGCGGACAAGTATCGATCGCGTTCGACGTCGCGTTCGATTTGCTCCATGCTTTGACCAGTGTGCTTGGCGAGAATTTCTGAAGTAAGTTCGCGAATGCGAATCAATTCTTCAGCATGAATGCGCACGTCGGTAGCTTGGCCCTGCATACCGCCGGAGGGTTGATGAATGAGTATGCGTGAGTTCGGCAGCGCGAATCGTTTGCCTTTCGCGCCGGCCGTTAATAACAAAGCGCCCATGGACGCACACATGCCCACACAAATCGTGGTGACGTCCGGACGAATGAATTGCATCGTATCGTAAATCGCCAATCCTGCAGTCACAGAGCCGCCCGGTGAGTTGATGTAGAGGTTTATGTCTTTTTCCGGATCTTCGGCTTCGAGGAAAAGAAGCTGCGCGACGATCAAGTTGGCAATCTGATCGTCGATTGGCGTACCGAGGAAAATGATGTTGTCTTTCAGCAGTCGGGAATAAATATCAAACGCGCGCTCGCCACGCGACGTCTGTTCGACCACCATTGGTATCAGTGCCATATTTTAGATTTCAAATCTCAGATACTGAGATCTCAAAAAAATCAGGAGGCAATAAGCGGTAGGCAGTAAGCAGAAAAAACGTTCAAGCGGTTCAATCTGAATCCTGACTACCAGCCTCTGACTCCTGTTTTTCTTCCTTCCATTCTTCGTCGATCACGTTCGCATTCGCGACTAAGAAATCAAGCGCCTTGCGATTGCGCAACCTCGGAGCGATGCTACGTTCGCCTCCCTGCTTTGTCAAGACATCACGCACCTGCTGCGGCGCCTGACGCGAGGCCTCGGCGATCGCATTAATCTCGTCTTCGATTTCCTGATCGCTCACTTCGATCTTTTCGGCGTCAGCGATCTCTTCGAGCAGCAGTGAGCTGCGCAACTCATAGCTCGCCTGCTCCTTCAAAGAGTCGCGCGCCTTCTCCCAATCAAGTTCCGGATTGCGCGGATCTATACCCTGATTGATCATGTTGCGTACCACCGATTCGAATCGATGTTCAGTCTGATGCGCGACCAGTCGCTCAGGTAATTCAAACTCGTTCCCCTCGACCAGCTGGCGCAGCAGATCGGTGCGTACTCTTCCTTCAGCCTCGTTCTTAGCCTGAGCTTCAGTGTCCTCGCGAATCTTTTGGCGCAATTGATCGATTGATTCAATGTCATCGCCGAGACTTTGCGCCCACTCATCATCGATTTCCGGCAGTTCCTTGATGCGAACGGCGTTTACTTTCACGGTGTATTCGATCATCTTGCCCGCCAGGCCCCTGGCGCTGAAATCTTCAGGATAATCGACCGAGAATGTCTTTTCGTCTTCAGCTTTGGCGCCAATAAGATTGTCGGTTATGGCCTGCACTACGCCCTCGCCGCCCAGAATTACATCGACATCTTCCACCTTGATTGGTTCCGCGTCTGGTTCATTGACGAACGTGCCGTGAAAGTTTGCGGTGACCGTGTCGCCAGTTTGCGCGCCCCGATCTTCGACCGGCTGAAGCGAGGCTGAGTTTTCTCGCAATCGCTCGATCACGCGGTCAACGTCTTCATCGCTGACCGGGCGTGTGCGCCGGGACGCTTCGAGGCCTTTGTATGCGCCCAGTTCTATGTCGGGCAGCACGTCGACGTTGACGTTGAATGAAATTGGTTGCTGCCCAAGTTGATTGAGCCCTTCTGTGTTTTCGAGATTGAGCTCGGGTTCACCGAGGGCCGCGACTTTGTGCTCGGCGATCGCCTCCTGGACTGCGTTTGGCAGCAGCTCACGGAGGACTTCGGTTCTGATTTGATCTTTGAAGCGAGTGCGTACGACTGCGCGCGGAGCATGGCCCGGACGAAAACCGGGCACCGACGCGGCCTTTGCGTAATTATCAGTGATGCGATCGTAGACGGCGCGTACGGCGTCGGCATCGATCTCGATATCAATCTGTTTGCGAGTTGGAGAAATTTCTTTGAGTTCGGTTTTCATAAAATGTAGAGGTCAGAGATCAGAAGTCAGAGGTGGGATTTCTCCGTCACCCGGTCTGACCTCTGATCGCTGATCTCTGACTTCTGCCTTTTGGTGCGAAAGGGGGGACTCGAACCCCCACACCTTTCGGTACCAGATCCTAAGTCTGGCGCGTCTGCCAATTCCGCCACTTTCGCAACCATTCTGATACGACAGCGAGCATAGCATAGGCCCACATTCAATCGCATCTACGCGCTTTGTCGATGAGAGAGCAGTCGGACGACCAGATAAATCGGAATACTGGCCGCGAGAATCGCCAACGCAATCAAGCTGTTTCTCTTGTCACTGATGATCGCGCCTACCAGGAAGGCAATCGAGCCGGCGAGCACTAGTAAGGTGGTCCAGGGATAACCCCAGGCGCGATAGGGCCGTGGCAAGTCCGGTTCACGAAACCGCAGAACGATGACTGAGATATAACCCATCGAATAGTTCGCGACGAAAAAGAAGGCGAGTGCGGCGAGGATCTGACTGAATGTTGCGCTCACAATGAAAAGGATGGCCACGACCGTGCTGATGCAGAGAGTTACCGTCGGCGTGCCGCCTTTATTGACTCTCGAGGCCCGGCGATGAAGTAGTTCATCGCAGCTCATCGCGTACAAGATTCGCGGGGCTGTCAGTGTGTAAGCATTGACCGTACTTAATAATGAGAGAATCGCCAGAATTCTGATGACCTTATCGCCATAGTTTCCGAAGAGCACTCGCGCGATTGCGCCTGCCGGCAGACTTTCGTTCGCGAGCTGAGACATCGGCAAAACGTGTACGTAAGCGAGGTTTACTGCCAGGTAGATCGCCACTACCAATAGAACGCCCCCAAACATCGAGCGCACGACGTCACGCTTGGGATTTCGGACCTCTTCGCCGAAATAGATAACGCCGTACCAGCCGTCGTAGGTGTAAAGCACGCCCTGTAACGCAATAATAATCGCGGTAAAGAACGCAAATCCCTGAGCGGGCGCTGTTGATACTGCCGAATTCGCTTTTCCCGTAATAGTGAAAGCGGCAATTGCGATCGCCACGAAAATTAGAGCCTTGAGCGCGCTGGTGAGATTTTGGGTGAAGCTGCCCCAACGAATCCCACGCCATTGCAAGCCCGCGAACAGCAGGACAACCGCGACTGCGATTGCTTTGTCGCGGCCGGCCAAAGAGGGAATCAAAACTGCAGAGTATTCACCGACGACTAGCGCGATCACGCCGAGCGTTCCGCAGGTCGAGAGCCAGTCGCTCCAGCCAACTACGAATCCGGGATAGTTTCCCATCGCGCGATGGATGAAGACATACCAGCCCCCAGAGCGCGGAATCATCGCGCCCAACTCTGCCACTGAAACCGCCCCGAGCAATGCATAGACTCCGCCCAGAATCCAGACGCTGATGAATAAAGTTTCCGTGGGTAGTTGCTTTGCGACTTCGCCGGGCGTGCGCAGGATACCCATGCCGATTGTGCCGCCGATCGTTACGGCGAGACCGAAGCCGATACCGAGAACGCGGAGAAGGGAGCCCGGTGTTTTTGCAGCTTGCTGATTAGATAGAGGCGTTGGGTTCGAGTGAGCTTTGGCGTTCGGGGAAGTCACCCGGTGAGTTTAGCAGAGTTAAGCAATCTTTGATTCAAGCTCTCGGATACGGGCTTCGGCGTCACGAATGTCTTCGCGATTTTCCAAAAAGAATCTCAGGATCATATCGACCTTTTCGCCAATGCGATGTTTCAGATCACGCCTAATGTCAATGAGTTCGTTGCGCGTGCTTCGCTGATCAATTTTGATGCTGTTAACGTCGTTCTCGAGGATCTGTACTTTTGCCTCAATCACGTTCACTTTTGTTTCGATCGCACCGACCTTGCGCTCGATTGCACCGACCTTGCCCTCGATTGCACTGACCTTGGTCTTGATTTCGCCGACGTCGAATCTGGTTTCCGTAATTGCCGCCAGGGCTCTCTCCCAGATTGGCTTCGTGTCGTAGTTGCGAGCCTCGAGCTGTTCGAGGCGCCCGTCGACGTTGTCAAATCGGCTATCGACCTGGTCGAAGCGCGCATCGATCGAATCGAAGCGCGCGTCGAAAACATCAAAGCGGGCAAGCACGCGCTCTTCAAACGGTCTTTTGTCAGACAGGGTTTTTGTAGTCTTCTCGTTCATTGACCGACACAATTATCGCCCTGAATAAAATCGCTTTCAAGGCGGAATGTTTTTGATCGCATCAAATGGTGTCGCCGCGTCGCTTGTTCAGTTTGCCCAGGTTTTTCTCAAGGTTAAAGAGTCCTGGTAACTTTCGAAAGTGACCGCGGTTTGTCAGGATCGAGCCCTTTGGCTTCGGCCAGCAACGCCGCAAACAATTGAGCCGGAATGATGTAAGGAATCGGCGCGAGGAATTCATCAATTTCGCGCGGCAGGATGACGGAACGTGAACACATCGCCGCGGCTTCAAGATCCGCAGTGATCGCCAGCGTATCTGCACGTAATTCTCGCAACCGACGGATCAGGTCTTTGGTGCCTTCGAGCATTACTCCCGGTGGCGCAAACAGAATCACGGGAAAGTGACGCTCAATCATGGCCACCGGACCATGCAGAAAATCTGCCGAAGAGAAACGTTCGGCAACCACGTAACAGGTCTCCATTAGCTTTAGCGCCAGTTCGTAAGCATTGGCGTAAGCCAGGCCGCGGCCCACGACAACGCAGTTCTCCATAAACACGTAGCGCTGCACCAACTCGACCATCGCCGGCTGCTGTTCCAGGGCCCGCGCTGCGAACTCGGGAACTCGCGCGTAGTCCAGCGCGCGATTGTCTCGGCCCAAAGCCGCCGCCAGCATGTAGAACAACATCATCTGTCCGGTGAACGTCTTCGTAGCGGCGACGGATCGCTCAAGGCCACCGTGCATGAGCAGCGTTTCATCAACCAGCTTGACCATTGACGATGCCGGCTCGTTGGTAATGCCGATCGTGAAGGCGCCGGATGCGCGCGCATTTTCCAGCACGCGATTGATATCTTCGCCTTCGCCCGATTGCGAGACACCGATCACCAAAGCGTGTTTCAGATTGAGCTTTGCCTGATAAAGAGTGTGAACGGATGGAGCAGACAGCGACACCGGAATTCCAGTCTTGATTTCCAGGAGGTAGCGACCGAACAGGGCCGCATTGTCTGAACTGCCGCGCGCGACTAAGACGATTAAGTCTATTTCTCGCCGGGCCAGCGCCTGGCCGAGTTGCTCTACTTTGCGACGCTCTTCAGCGATCGTCTTTTCCAAAGCCGCCGGTTGCTCGGCGATTTCCTGAAGCATTAAGGACATTCGGATTCTGACCAATCCCCACAAGTTTCAGCCGTACACTTGTCTGCACTCATTGGTGAACGGCGGTGGGCCTATTGTATTCACGATCAATATCAGGTAAATAGTCGAGCGTTCGGTCGCACCTGATAAACAAAAACTATAGGCGTCATAACGACATCCATCGATGCAAATAACTCTAGCACGAACCCTTTGCCGGCGAATGACGATTGTTTTCGCATTTGCCTTAACCTGCGGACTCGCTGCCGCGCAAACACCAAACATCCAGATCATTCCGGCGCCGAGACAAGTCACTCCCGGTGAAGGATCTTTTTCGTTGACGCGAGACACGCGTTTGATTCTTGCTGATCCCAAATCCGCGGACGATCAATTCGCCGCGCAGGATTTTGTTGATGATCTTAAAGCGACCGGTGACATTTCTCTCTCGATTGGCAAAGGACAATCAAGGCGAGACATCTTAATCGGCAAAATCGATTCGCTTCCGGTCGCGCAAGCGTTGAAGCTCAGTGGCGCCGGGCTGGCCGCCACTCTGAATGAAGAAGGATATGTCATCGTCGCGAACGCCGATCGAGTGATTGTCGCCGGCAATACTGCAACGGGAACGTTCTATGGCTTACAGACCCTCAAACAGTTGGTGCGGGGCAACGGTACCAACGCGTTCATCCCGGCGGTCAAGATCGTCGATTGGCCCACGATGCGCTGGCGTGGCATCTCGGATGATATTAGTCGCGGACCGGTGCCCACCGTCGATTACATCAAACGCCAGATCCGCAACCTCGCTTTCTTCAAAATGAACATGCACTCCTTTTATATGGAGCACACGTTTGCCAGTGAGACGCATCCTTTGATCGGGCCGGAAGGCGGCTCGCTAACACCGGCCGAGATACGCGAACTCGTTGCTTACGCACGCAAATACCACGTCGAACTGGTTCCTGAGCAGCAGACTTTTGGCCACCTGCACAAGGCCCTGCGTTTGGAGAGATACGCCGAGCTCGCTGAGACGCCTTATGGCGATGTCCTTTCACCGCAGCAGCCGGGAAGTTACAAGCTGGTGGCTGACTGGTACAAAGAGCTTAACGAACTATTTCCTGGCCACTTTTTTCACATCGGCGAAGATGAAACCTTCGAACTCGGCGAAGGGCAGAGCAGAGAAGTAGCGAAGGCGAAAGGAGTCGGAGCGGTTTACTTCGAGCATCTGAATCGGGTGCGTGATTTGCTCAAGCCATACAATCGCCGGCTGATGTTTTGGGGAGACATTGCGCTCAATCATCCGGATTTGATCGGCAATATTCCCAAAGACATGATCGTCATGAACTGGCAGTACAGTGCCCGCGACGATTTCGATGCGTCGATAAAGCCTTTCCAGGACGCCGGCCTCGAGCAATTCGTATGTCCCGGCGCGCACACCTGGAACCAGATCTTTCCGAATATCGACTCAGCAGCAAAGAACATCACGAATTTTGTGCGCGACGGTCAGAAGGCCGGGGCCACCGGGATGATGAACACGACCTGGGACGACGACGGCGAATCGCTGTTTGAAATGTCCTGGTATCCAATTGCTCTGGGCGCAGCCGCAGCCTGGCAGGAAGGCGCGCTTGATCTCAGTCGATTCGAGCGGGACTTTGACTGGGCCTTCTTTCGCAACGACGGCGATCAATTTGTCAAAGCCGAGCGCGCGCTCGGCAGCGTCAACGCGATGCTCTCATCTGGCGCCACGGACGAGTTGTTCTGGCGCGATCCCTTTACCACTCAGTTTCAAAACCAGGCCCGCAACTCCGCGGAACGAGTTCGCAAAATGCGGCTCACCGTTGAGGACGCCGCGGAGTCTCTGACGCGCAACCAAAGCCGTGCCCGGCGAAACGCTCCGGCAGTCGCCTCAATGAAATTCGCCGCCCGGCGATTTGATCATCTGGGACGCCGTTACGAAGTGATGCAAAAGTTCAGCGATCAATATTGGGACGCTTATCTGAATCTTGGCGATCGCACGAAGGTTCGGAGGCTGCGTTATTACACCGGCGCGATCTATAACAATTTGCGTGAGATGGCCGAAGAGCTGGCGATTCTGAAAGAAGAATATCGCCGTCAATGGCTGGCAGAGAATCGACCGTACTGGCTCGAGAGCGTCTTGGCCCGCTACGACCAGATGATTTCGATCTGGCTGACCAGGAGCCGCGCGATGGATGAAGCCCTGCGACGGTACGAGATGACTTCGACTTTGCCTGAACCGGAGAGCTTCGGATTGGGGACTCGACTGGTAGTGCCGCAGCCACCACGGCAATGAGAAGCCATCCGCAGATTACGCAGATAGTCAGAAGGGTAAGAGAATACTCTTCGCGTTCAATTCGAGTAACCGGTATGTTTGGGTCGTAGGCGTGAATTATCCAGGGGCTTGACTTGGCTTTTGGGTTGCCGGCACCTTCTGCCGACAACCTGGATCAACCTGTCTTTTCTGAATCTGTGAAATCTGCGTAATCTGCGGATTGTTATGACCGAACAAAGCAATCGATTGGTTTCCCTCGATGTCTTTCGTGGCATCACCATCGCCGGCATGGTTTTGGTGAACAATCCCGGCTCGTGGTCGCATATCTACTGGCCGCTCGAGCATGCCGAATGGCATGGTTGGACACCCACCGATCTGATATTTCCTTTCTTCCTGTTCATAGTTGGGATCGCGATCCCGCTTGCATTTGGAAAACGCATAGAGCGGGGCGATGCTCGTCGCGCGCTCTTCATCAAAGTCCTCTATAGATCGGCAATCATCTTTTTGTTGGGAGAGTTTTTGGCGGGCTTTCCGTATTTTCATCTCTCGACGATTCGTATTCCCGGGGTGCTGCAACGAATTGCGGTGTGTTACCTGCTCGCTTCGATCATTTATTTGACGACCCGACCGCGCACGCTGGCGATCATTGCGGTAGCGCTGCTGGTGGTTTACTGGCTGCTGATGCACTACGTACCGGCGCCGGGCTTTTATGCAGGTGATTTGAGCAAGGAAGGCAGCCTGGCTTCGTACATTGATCGGCGGGTTTTTGGTCCGCACATTTGGAAAGCGGGAAAGGTCTACGATCCGGAAGGCCTGCTCAGCACGATGGGCGCGCTGGCGACGACGTTGTTTGGAATACTGACCGGAAACCTGATTCGCGCGAAAGACAAAACCCCAATCGAAAAAGTTGCCTACATGTTCATTGCCGGAATTGTGTGTCTGATTATCGGGTGGTCCTGGAACGCCTGGTTTCCCATCAACAAATCGCTCTGGACGAGTTCCTATGTTTTCTTCACCGCCGGTTTGGCGCTGCAATTTCTTGCGCTGTGTTACTGGCTGATCGACATCAAGGGTTACAAGTTGTGGACCAAACCGTTCGTCATCTTTGGCGTGAACGCGATCGTCTTATTTGTTGGCACCGGGGTGATGGCGCGGCTGATGGGACTGATTAAGGTCCCGAACGAGGACGGCACGACGCAAGCGTTACAAGCCTGGGTTTACAATCATGGGTACGCTTCGTGGCTGGCGCCGAATAGAGCATCGCTGGCCTTTGCGATCTCTTTCATACTGTTCTGGCTTTTTCTGATGTGGTTGCTGTATCGGAAGAACATCATCATTAAGATTTGAATTTGGAGTGCGCCGGCGGAGCGAAGCGGCGACGGCGCTTTGGTTCGGAGTTCCGCGTTTACGCGGCCTTCAAATCACAGCGAACCGCCTGAAAGGGGGACTTCAAACGATCCAAAGCGCCGTCGCCGCTTCGCTCTGCCGGCGCACTCCAAAGAAGGAGACAAAACATGCCAACTTACATTGCTTTGCTCAAGTGGACGGAGAAGGGGATTGCTGGAGTTAAGGCCAGTCCGGCCCGGCTTGACGCCGGACGAGCCGCCTTCAAGGCAGCTGGAATTAATATGACGGATGTCTACATGACGATGGGCCGATACGATCTGATTTGCGTGCTCGAAGCGGCTGACGACGAGACGCTGGCGAAGGGAATGCTGACGCTGGGCTCTGATGGCAATGTGAGCACTGAGACGTTGAAGGCGTTCACCGAAGCCGAGTATCGGAAGATCATTGGATCGCTGTAGGATCGGGCTACTGTCTTGCGGCTTTGCCGCTCGATGTGCGGAAAGGCTCTGCCTTTCCGTCTGCCTCTTTAAAAGAGAAGTGCGGCGAGGCTAAGCCTCGCCGCAACGGTTAATTTTGAGGTTGGCCAGTTAAGGTGGAGCCTTATCGCACATCAGGCGGCAAAGCCGCAATGCGGTTCTCTCATTTCCTATAGCCGGGCCCGCGCCCAGAACTTCCCGCGAGTGCCGGCCGGCGCTGTCCGTTATCAATTTCAATCTCGGTGTTCGAGGTGATCGTCAAGGTTGAATATGCTGCCGCCTTTCGGCTCATCTTCAGCCGCAGGTCGTGGCCGAGGTTTTCGATTTGCCCACCCGCCGCTGCAGAGCCCAATCACGGCACCCGCCGGAATCGGAAGGATTCCGAGCACCGCGTGAAAACCTTCAGTTGGGGCGCCGCTGGCAAAAGCCCACGTTGCCGCAAGGAAACCCGCAATAAGACCGGTGAGAGCTGCCCCGGACCTGGGCATCTCTATGATGCCGATGACACCGCCGATAAATAAGCCGAAAAACCCGCCAATCACGGCGCCGGCAAATGTCATAAATTCGACCAGGCGATCGCCTGACGGACCAAGCCAATAGTTCGTCTTTCTGTCCAACCACCCATCGACCATGAACGCAAAGACTCCCATCAGCACGCCGAGTAGCGTCGCTAATGACGCAGCTTTGACCAGCCGCATTGGTGAGTTCGAGAACTCCAATTAATTGCCCTTGTATCCTGGACCGCGCAATGGCCGCCCGGCGAGCGCTGGCGTTCGCTTGCCGTTATCCACTTCGAGCTGCCCGTTAACGATCACGTAGTTGATACCAATTGGATATTGGTTGGGATCCTCGAAGGTCGCGCGATCGATTACTGTCTTCGGATCGAAAATCGTGATGTCGCCAAAGTAACCCTGGCGCAGCAGTCCTCTCTGCTTCAAGCCAACATTCGACGCCGGCAAGCCGGTCATTTTGTGAATCGCGAGTTCGAGTGGCAGCAGCTTTTCATCGCGCACGTATTTCCCAAGAATCCGCGGATAAGTTCCCCAGCCACGTGGGTGGGACTTCGATCCTGCCAACGGACCGTCAGTCGCGCGACTACCGCTGTCGGTGCAAATACTGACGAGCGGCGATTTCAACGCCGCTTTCATGTCATCTTCGCTCATCATGAAAAATATCGCGCCGGTTTGTCCATGATCCGCGATGATGAAATCGAACAACGCATCCAGCGGATCTTTGATCTGCGCCGCGGCAATCTCTGAGAGTCTCTTGCCTTGCCAGTTATCAAGTTCGTGATTGACGACTGAACCAATCAGAATTCCGCCGGGCCCCCCGCTACCAAGGTAGATGTTCTCCCAATCCTTAGCGTCGTTGCTGATTTCCATCTTCAAGCGCTTGCGGGTTTCTGCGTCTTTCAAACGGGCGACCATCTTGTCAGTGCCACCTTCGAGCGCCCACGGCGGCAAGCACGCGCTCAACGAAGTGCTGCCGGCGACGTAGGGATAAACGTCGGCGGTAATCTTTAGTCCTTGTCTTCGTGCGTCTGCGACGCGGCGCAGCATCTCACTCATGCGGCCCCAGTTTTTCTTATACGCGGTTTTGAAATGCCAAATCTCGGCGGGAATATTCGCGCGGCGGGCAATCTCGAAAACTTCCTTCATCGAATCGTCAATCGCGTTGGCCTCACTGCGCTGATGGGTGATGTAGATGCCGCCGTATTGACGGGCCACCTTTGCCAGTTCGACGATCTCATCAGTCTTCGCAAACCGGGCCGGCACATATTGGAGTGAAGTCGAAAGACCGAGCGCGCCGTCCTTCATCGCCGCGGCCACCAGCTGCTTCATCTGTTCCAATTCGGCGGCCGTGGGCGGACGATTGTCGTAGCCGATGACGTACTCGCGAATCTGGGTCGCGCCGACAAAGGTCCCGAGGTTGACTCCGGCGCCCTGTTTACTCAAACGGTTGAAGTACTCACCCAGAGTTCGCCAATTTACCGTAAGATTGAATCGGCGGTTAAAGTCTTCCTGCTCTTTCAGAATGCGATCGTTGAGCGGTGCGATCGATTCACCTTCGCCGGTGATTTCCGTGGTGACGCCCATCATGACTTTGCTCATCGCGCGCGGATCGATCAGAAGGTACTGCTCGGACTGGCCGAGCATGTCGATGAAGCCGGGCGCGACCACCTGGCCGCGGGCATCGATTTCTCGTGTGGCTTTGGCAGTCCGCAGATTGCCAATTCGCGCGATGCGATCGTTCTTGATCGCAATGTCCGCGGTGAATCCGGCCCGGCCGGAACCATCGACAACCTGGCCGTGACGAATGATGATGTCGTATTCGGGAGCGGCAGCATTCATTGAAGATGGAGTGAGCGCGATTGATGCGCAAACTGCGATCAGGCAGAGCAGGGCGACGATCAGTCTCATTTTGATTTAACCTCGGTAGTGATGCAGTTTGACGTCCGACAAGCTTTAGCTTGTCGAAGCTTGGTGACAAACTGAAGTTTGTCGAACATTAATTTCCAAACTGCATCAGTACCTTTAGCCTCGGCAAGATATCGGAAAGCGACGGCGTTGATTATAATCGCGAATCCTGATTTTGGTTCGTGTAAATTGAGGTGATCATAACGGATGGTTGAAAAGGAAAGTTTGGACGTTAAAGTGAACGATGTCGCCAGGGTCACGGGCGCCGTCTTGAGTGGGAATGGGAGTGCCCTGGTCAGCGACGTGACTCATGATTCGCGCCAGGCAAAAGCAGGCAGTCTGTTTGCGGCGGTGCGCGGTGAGTTGTTCGACGCGCATAAGTTTGTTCCCCAGGTCATGGACCAGGGCGCGGTCGGCGTCATTTCCGAACAGGAGCGCCCTACAGACTTCAGCGGAGCCTGGCTTCAGGTTGAAAACCTTCGTCGTGCAATGGCGCTGGCCGCGGCCGAAGTCCAACACCATCCGTCTCGCGAACTGAAACTCACCGGCATCACGGGTACGAACGGAAAGACAACTTGCGCTTATTTGATTGCCTCAATACCCGAAGCTGCCGGCGAACCGGTGGCCATGACGGGCACGGTCGAATACCGCCTCGGCAACGAAAAGAAAAAAGCGGGCCGCACCACACCCGAAGCTCCGGACATGCAACGTCTTTTGCGTCAGGCGGTTACGCTCGGGTGCCGGACCGCGGTGATGGAATGTTCTTCGCAGGCGATGGATTTTCATCGCTGCGATGAGTTGCATTACGAGGTGGCGGTTTTCACAAACCTCACGCGCGATCATCTCGACTATCACAAGACGATGGAGAATTACTGGTACGCGAAACAACGTCTGTTCGATGGCCGTTTGGGATCAAAGCCAAAGACTTCAGTCATCAACGTTGACGATCCTTACGGCGTCGAGCTGGCCAGACGCCTGGAGCAGGATGGGATGCGCGTGGTGCGTTACGCGGTCAAGTCGGACGCTGATGTGACGGCGCGTAATCCGGAGTTCTCTTTGGCCGGCATGGAGTTTCGTCTGCGCACACCTGAATCCGAGATCGATTTTCATTCTCCTCTGGTTGGGCCGCCTCACATCTACAACACGCTGGCTGCCGTCGCCAGCGGGTTAGCGTTGGGCTACAGCCTTGAGGTGATTACCAAAGCGCTGGAGAAATGCACCGGGGCACCCGGGCGTTTCGAACGCGTGGCGCACGATGGCAACTTCGCTGTGGTCGTTGACTATGCACACAGCGACGACGCGCTCCTGAATGTTTTGCGAACCGCGCGCGACGTAACCAAAGGAAGAATCATCACGCTGTTTGGCTGTGGCGGCGACCGAGATAGATCGAAACGCGCGCCGATGGGCGAAGCTGCGGGTTCGTTGAGCGATGTGGTGATTCTGACTTCAGACAATCCGCGGACAGAAGATCAAAACCAAATACTTTCAGATGCCGAGGCCGGCATTCAAAAGACCGGCAAGCCCTACGAGAAGATTGCCGATCGTCGCGAAGCCATCTTTCGCGCGATCGGCCAGGCGCGCAGCAACGATCTGGTGATGATTGCCGGCAAAGGCCACGAAGACTATCAAATCATCGGCCGCGAAGTCTTTCATTTCGACGACAAGGAAGTCGCGCGGGAAGCTCTTGAGGGCGTGGACGCCGCAAGCTAGAAATTTGGAGTGCGCCGGCTTAACGGCGCTTTGTATTTCTTAGGTGTTCGTGGTCAGCGAATCCAAAGCGCCGTCAAGCCGGCGCACTCCAAATTAGTTTTTCAGCACCCTGCTAAAGTTTGCCGGTGGACTTTAGCGCCAGCTGCCAGGCTTCGCTGTAATGCTCTATGGCCTGATCGTAATCCCTCCCCCGGGCCTCCAAGTCTCCTTTGATAAGCTCTATGACCGCTCCAAAAATAAACAACAGGTTGCCTCGCTCATCCTTCGCGTCTTTGATGGCCACCAGGGCGAGCACCATTAGTGATAGTATCTGCCCCCGGTAACGCAGACTGTCCAGTCTGCGTTTGATGAAAGGGTGCGCAGACCGGACAGCCTGCGGTACAAGGCAAACGGTTCAGTCTTAGTCTCTGGTTAGTTTCTTGCTCTGAGTCTTTCGAATAAAAAGCGAAAAAGTGTCGAAAACTTCATCCGAAGGTCTGGTCCGCGGCATTCGCAAGTGGGATCTGGTCGCGTTCACCGTCAATGCCGTAATCGGCGCCGGCATCTTCGGATTACCCGCCAAGGCTTATGCGCTGATTGGCTCGTACAGCCTGATCGCTTTCTTCGTCTGTGCGTTTGTTGTTCTGCTCATCATTCTTTGCTTCGCCGAAGTTGGCAGCCGCTTCGACGAAACTGGCGGTCCTTATCTTTACGCACGCGAAGCTTTTGGGCCTACTGTCGCATTTGAAGTGGGTTGGTTGAGTTGGCTCGCGCGGGTGACGGCGTTTGCCGCGAATTGTAATTTGATGGTTAGTTACCTCGCGTACTTTTGGCCGCCTGCTAACTCAACAATCCCGCGCGCACTGATCATCATTGGCGTGGTGCTGGCGCTGACCGCGCTCAACATCACGGGTGTACGACAAGCCGCCATCGCCAGTGACTTTTTCACGATTGGCAAACTCCTGCCGATGCTCGTTTTCATCGGCATCGGACTTTTCTTTCTTAATCCAAACGCATTTTCGTTGGGCTCGCTGCCAACGACGGGCGCCTTTTCACAATCGGTATTGTTGCTGCTTTACGCTTTCACCGGATTTGAAATGGCTGCCGTTCCGGCTGGCGAGATTAAAGATCCGCAGAAACATCTGCCGCGAGCTCTGTTGATTGCGACCGCCGTCATTGCGTTCACTTACATTTTGATTCAGGTGGTGTGTATCGGGACTCTGCCTGAATTGGGAACCTCGACCAAGCCGCTCGCTGATGCGGGACAGAGATTTATGGGCACGGCAGGCGGGGCGCTCATTTCCGCCGGGGCGATCATTTCGATTGCCGGCAACCTGAACGTCGTTTTGCTTTCCGGATCGCGCGTGCCCTTCGCTATTGCCGAGCAGAAACAACTTCCGGCTGTCATCGGGAGAGTTCATTCAAAGTTCTTCACGCCGCACGTCTCGATCATGATAACCGCGGCGATCATGCTGGCGCTGACGCTGAAGAGTTCGTTTGTGGCGGCCTTGACGATTAGCGCGATTGCGCGGCTGGTGACGTACGCCGTGACTTGCGCGGCGCTGCCCGTGTTGCGGAGGCGAGCCGACGTGCCCAAAGCGTTGTTTCACCTGCCGGGCGGGACGATGATAGCGATCGCGTCGTTGGTGTTGGCGGCGTGGCTATTGATGAATAGCACGCGATACGAGGCAATTGCCTCGACTATTGCGGCGGCGGTAGGGTTCGTGATCTTCCTGGTATATCGCGTCTATCGCCGGGGAGCTTCGTAAACCACCCGCCCATCCATAATCGTCATCACAACCTTCACCTTATCGATCTCGTTCGGATCGATCTTGAAAATGTCGCGCGTGAGAATTACGAGATCAGCTAATTTCCCGAGCGCGATCGTTCCTTTCTCGTTTTCCTGAAACTCCGCATAGGCCGAGCCGTATGTGTACGCCCGCACGGCTTCTGCGACAGAAATTTTCTGTTCCGGAATCCAACCAGCCGGTCGTTTGCCGTCCAGTGTGCGCCTGGTCACGGCTGCATAGACTGAGAGCAGTGGATTTAGCGGCGCCACCGTCCAGTCGGTGCCGAACGCCAGCGTGACGCCTTCATCAATCAGCGAGCGCAAAGCGTAAGTCGTTTGCGCGCGTTGCGGCCCGATTCGTTTCTCAGCCCAACGCCCATCGTCGATCGCATGATAGGGCTGCATCGAGGCAATCACCTGGTGACGTGCAAAGCGAGCAATGTCCTGAGCTCTGATGTGCTGCGCATGTTCAATGCGAAAGCGCCGGTCACGTTCACCAGCTTCGTTTTCAACCTGCTCGTAGATTGAAAGAACCTTGTCGTTGGCGCGATCGCCGATTGCATGAATGAGCACTTGCAAGCCGGCCCGATCGGCGCCACGCACTCGTTCGAGCATCGCCCCGTCGGGAAACATTTCGTCACTGGGAATCCCGCCGGTGTTCGGCGCGTCCAGATAAGGATCGAAGAAAAGAGCGGTCGTCGATCCCAAACTGCCATCGGCGAATCCTTTTAAGCCGCCGGTGCGGAGCATGGCGCTGCCGAAGTGTGCACGGACGCCCGTGCCCGCCAGACGATCCCAACTCGGCAAAGGCCAGACCGCGTAGATTCGTGTCTTCAGCTCTCCGCGATCCAAAAGAGTTTGATAGACGCCGACATCAACACCTGACGACATGTCCTGCACGCTGGTCACTCCCAGGCTGGCAGCGTGATTGGTGGCGGCGCGGGCGGCCGAGAGCTTCTCTGCAAAACTGGGCGTGGGGATCACTTTCCAGACAAGACTCTGCGCGGCATCTTTCAGAATGCCGGTTGGCTCGCCAGTCTTTGGATCTCGGACGATGACACCGCCGTCAGGATCTTTCGTCGCCCTAGTGACGCCTGCGAGTTTCAAGGCGACACTGTTTGCGAGGGCCATGTGGATGTCGAGCCGATGCACAAACACCGGCGTATCCGGCGTGTAGCGATCGATCAATTCTTTCGTCGGCAGATTGGCTTCAGGCCAGCTCTCGTGATCCCAATCACCACCGGTCATCCAACGCCCTGGCGCTAGCTTCCCCGCAAAATCGCGAATCCGTTGAGCGAATTCCGCCGGCGATTTGGCGTCGCGAAGGTCTACGCTCGACAGTTGAAAGCCGCCGGACATGAAATGGACATGCGCATCGTTGAAACCGGGCAGCACGAGCTGGCCCTGCGCATCGATCGTCCGGGTCTTGGCTCCGCCGAGTTTCTTGATCTCATCATTCGACCCGACCGCGATTATGCGTCTCCCGAGAATTGCGATCGCTTCGGCGGCCGCTTGAGGCGCAGTCATCGTATGAACATTGGCATTGACGATAATCAGGTCCGCGGCCAGCGCAGGTTTGGCGGCATCGGTGATGAGATTGGTTGACATGAAAGGAATCAAGAGCAGCAGGTACGGAAGAAGTTTTGGAAAACGAAGCAACCTAAGGCCTTGCCTCAAAAGTCCTGGCAAACGAATTCTTGTGCACGCGTTAACTTGCAAAGCGGCTCTGCCGCCGCACATGGCGGTAAGGCTGCGCCTTACCGAGAATCGGGCTTACCTGATTTCGAGGCTGCGCCTCTGATTTTTTCGAGGCGGAGCCTCGAAAAGAACTAATAGGGCTCCCCGGAAAGGCAGAGCCTTTCCGCCGTGTGCTGCGGCGAAGCCGCTGATTGAGACTGCTCAGGACCTTTCTAGGGGCAAAGCCGTCTTGGAATCGGTTCGCGCTGCGCGCTCATTGCGGGGCGAGGGCGCCCGCGCTCCCAGTATTGCCGGGCTCGTCTTACAGTCCGCAATTTGCGTTGATCCCGTCGTTATCACTCCGGGTTCTGACCCGCGGTGGCGTAGTGTATCATCGCGTAAATAACTGCGACAGATCGGTGATGGCAACCAGCGAGCAACAAATAGAAACACAAGACCAGCTAATCGATGAGCTGCGAGAGATTGTCGGCGACGAAGGCGTCCTTTCGGAGCCCTACGAGCTCCTGGTTTACGAGTGCGATGGCCTGCCGCAGCATAAGCACCCGCCGCGCGCAGTAGTCTTTCCTACTTCGACCGAAGAAGTCTCTGAGGTTCTAAAACTGCTTTCGGAGGAAGGCGTCAGCTTTGCTCCGCGCGGCGCCGGCACCGGCTTGTCCGGCGGGGCTCTGGCAATCAATCGCGGAGTGGTCATTGAATTAGCGCGCATGCGCGGAATTCTCAAGATCGATCCTGATAATCGAATTGCGGTGGTCCAGACCGGCTTGGTAAACGCACAGCTTTCGCGAGCGGTGGCTCCGTATGGCCTCTATTACGTTCCCGATCCATCGAGTCAGCCGTCATGCACGATCGGTGGAAATATTGCTGAGAACGCCGGCGGCATTCATTGTCTGAAGTATGGAACGACAACCGATCATGTCCTGGGTGCGCGCGTAGTTTTGTCCGACGGATCGATCGTTGACCTTGAAGCGAACATGCCGGGCCTCGATCTTCTGGGAGTATTTGTCGGGTCAGAAGGGACGTTCGGCATTGCCACTGAAGCCACCTTGAGGTTGTTGCCAATTCCGCCCGCGATCCGTACCTTGCTGGCTGATTTCACTAACGTTGACGATGCCAGTCGCGCGGTCTCGGCCATCATTGCGGCGGGAATGCTGCCGGCGGCCCTGGAAATGATGGACAACGAAATTATTCGGGCCGTCGAGGCCAGCGTCTTCACCGCCGGATTACCGGTTGATGCGCAGGCCGTCCTGCTGGTTGAGCTCGATGGGATCGAAGCCGGCATCGACGATGACGCTGAGAAGGCCGAAGCAATCCTGCTCGCACATGGCGCGCGTTCGGTGCGCCGCGCGACCGACGAAAATGAAAGAAAGAAGTTGTGGGCCGCGCGCAAAGGCGCGTTTGGCGCCGTCGGCCGTTTAAGCCCGGATATCATGATTCAGGATGCCGTCGTGCCGCGCTCGCGTCTGCCTGAGGTGCTGGCGGAAACCTATCGCATCAGCGCTCAATACAAAATCAAACTGGCCAACGTTTTTCACGCGGGTGACGGCAATCTGCATCCGTTGATTTGTTTTGATCTTCGTCGCGGCGACGATCTCGAACGCGTGCGGCAGGCTGGCCGCGAGATTATGGAAACGTGTGTTCGCGCTGGTGGCTCCATCACCGGTGAGCACGGAGTCGGCCTGGATAAGAGCGGTTATCTGCCGTTGATTTTTTCTGACGACGACATGGAAACCATGCTGCGCGTGCGGGCCGCGTTCGACGTTACGGGTCTTTGCAATCCGGGAAAGATTATTCCGTTGCCGCGTGGTTGTGGAGAGGGAAGAGCGGTGGCCACGCAGCAAGTGTCAGAACCGGGAGCGGTAGCGACCGGGCCCAACGGACACGCAAACGGTTTACCCGCGCCGGGGGATTCCCGCGCCAGAACCTCACCGCAGCTTCGCGTGGCCGAACGGCTTAACGAAGTCCGCGTGTTAAATGAACTAAAGCGAATCGTGGGTGCGGCAAATGTTAAGAAGCTCTGCGATAACGACGCGATCGCAAAGACTGAGTTTGCCTCGGACAACCAGGCAGCGTTGGTCGTAACTCCCGAAGCCGCGTCTGACGTTTCAGAGGTGCAGGAATTTGCGCGGCGCGAAGGACTCTCCGTAGTGCCCGCCGGAAATTTGTCGTGGATTGACGTTGGCAACCGGGTTGCCGAAGTTGATCTGATTCTGAGTACGCGACGAATGGCGCAAATGATTCGGCACGAACCTGCCGATCTGGTGGCCACGGCTGAAGCAGGAATCACTCTGACTGAGTTTCAAAGGCAGTTGGCCAAGCGGGGGCAATGGTTGCCGGTAGATCCTCCTGACGATGGGACGGCCACGCTCGGCGGAATTGTGGCCACTGGTTTGAGTGGCCCACTGACGGCCGGTTTCGGCGCGTTGCGTTCATTTGTTATTGGCTTGCGAGCGGTGCGCGCAGACGGTCGATCGATCAAAATGGGCGGCCACGTCGTGAAGAATGTCGCCGGCTACGATCTCTGCAAACTATTTACCGGGAGTTGCGGCGCTTTGGGTGTGATTACGGAAATCACTTTCAAGCTGCGGCCGTTACCGGGTGAGAGCCGAACGATTTTGGCGTCGGGAAAGCGAGATTCGGTAATCGAGTCGGGCCGTCTAATTGCAAATCAATTCTCGCCCGTTGCGGTTGAGGTGCTTTCCTCGGGCCTGGCCGCCTATCTGACGAACGCTGCGAAACCTGGTGGATTCGGATTGTTAGTGAGATTTGCCGGCTCGGCCCGCGCCGTTGTCACGCAGACTGCGCAGGCGTTAAAGCTGCTGCGAGACGCGGGCTTGCATTGCGAAACCTTTGACGATGACCTGCCGCTTTGGCGGGCTGTGAGCTCGGCGGGATCAGAGGCTGCGCGCGACATTAGTTGGCGAGTGACAGTGCGACCGGCGGATTTGCCTGCGTTGGGGGCGGAGGTTTCGGAGCTTGAGGAGGACGAAGCGTCGCACGTCCAACTTCAATGGCATGCAGGTTTGAGCGACGGGCGCTTGCGGGCGAGCGCGCGAGCTCCGGTCTACCCGGGCGAAACTGCGCGCGCGCTTGAACGGTTACGACAAAGAGCGGAAAACCTCGGCGGAAAGCTGGTAATTGAAAGAGCGCCCATCGAAGTCAAAAACGAGATCGATTGCTGGGGAAGTTTCGGATCAGCGGCGGAGTTGATGCAACGAGTCAAGGCTCAACTCGATCCGGAGGATAGCTTGTCACCAGGAAGGTTTTTCGCGTGAGTTTTGCAAAGTGTTTAGTTCTAGTCGATCGCACGTTGGGTCGCTTCGTCCCGTTAGGGACGAAATGTTTATAGAACCTGTGCCTCTGTTTTCTTCATCGGAGCTCCTTCAGGAGCGAAATGTTCCTATTCACATTTCGCCCCTAAAGGGGCTCAATTGATTTATTTCGGATACGGTTCTATAAACATTTCGCTCCTGACGGAGCGCAGATCGGATTGCCGGTGTCGATGCAACGCGTCGTGGTTGTCTTGTTTACTGATATTGAGGAGATCTCATGAAAACGTTAGCTTGGCGGAATCTTCGGCTGATTTCAACGACCCTTCTTTGCGCGGCCGTAATGAGCCCGGCGCTCTTCCGGACGCCACTTCAAATCAACACAGCCCTCGCCGCCTCCCGGGAACCGGTGCGTGCGCGTCATGGCGTCGTCGCTTCGACCAATGAGGTCTCTTCAAAAGTCGGCGTGGACATCATGAAGCAAGGCGGCAATGCGGTCGACGCCGCTATAGCCGTGGCGTTCGCGCTGGCGGTGACGCACCCGGCCGCAGGCAACCTCGGGGGCGGCGGTTTCATGATGATTCGTCTGAAAAACGGCCGCACGACCGCAATCGATTACCGCGAGATGGCTCCGGCGGCGGCGACGCGAAATATTTATCTCGACCAGAACGGAAACGTGATTCAGGGCGAGGGCGGTTCGATCGAGGGCTATCGCGCGGCCGGCGTTCCGGGAACGGTGCGCGGGATGGAACTGGCTCTGAAGAAATACGGTTCAGGAAAACTGTCGTGGTCGCAACTGATTGAACCGGCCCGACGTTTGGCAGCGAATGGATTTGTCGTCACTAACTCGCTCGCTCGTGGGCTGCGCGGCAATCGCGAATATCTTTCCAGGTATCCCGAGACCAAACGAATCTATTTGAACAACGGAAAGTTTTACAACGAAGGCGATTTGTTTGTTCAACCTGAACTCGGTGCCACCTTCACGCGTTTGCAGCAACGGGGGCCGAACGAGTTTTATACCGGTCAGACGGCGCAATTGATTGCAGCCGATATGAAGCGTCATAACGGATTGCTGACACTCGATGATTTGCGCGGCTATGTCGCGAAGGAGCGAGAGCCTTTGCGCGGCAGCTATCGTGGTTATGAAATCATTTCGATGCCGCCGCCTTCTTCGGGCGGCGCCGTTCTGCTCGAGATGCTCAATATCCTGGAAGGCTACGAATTGAAGAAATTAGATTGGGCGTCGTCCGATCGTTATCACTTAATGACCGAAGCGATGCGCCGGGCGTTTGCCGATCGTGCCGAGTACATGGGCGATACCGATTTCGTGAAGGTGCCGATCGCTGGTTTGATCGACAAGAAATACGCGGCGCAGCTGCGCAGCACGATCAACGCCGAACGCGCTTCATCCAGTGAGCAGGTCAAAGCAGGGAAGCCGCTCGGTTACGAATCGGACGAGACCACGCACTTCACTGTGGTCGATGCCGAAGGGAATGCGGTCGCCAACACTTACACTTTGAATAATTCGTATGGCTCAGCCGTGGTCGCCAAAGGCACCGGCCTCATCATGAATGATGAGATGGATGACTTTGCCGCCAAGCCCGGCACACCGAATCTTTATGGGTTGATTCAGGGTGAGCGAAATGCGGTCGCCCCGCGCAAGCGCCCGCTCTCAGCCATGACGCCAACCTTCGTTCTCCGCAAAGACGGCAGCCTCTGGTTCACCGTCGGAAGTCCGGGCGGTCCGACGATCATCAACACGGTGCTCGACGTGATCACCAATGTGATTGACTACGACATGAATATCCAGCAGGCGATCGACGCGCCGCGGATTCATCATCAATGGCTGCCTGATGAATTGGTTTATGAGCCTTACGGCTTGTCCGGTGATACGCAACGCGCGCTGGCCTCACGGGGTCACAAGCTGGTCGATAAGCCGCGTTACCTCGGCGATTGCGAAGGGATCATGATTGAGGAAAAGACCGGGATTCGTCTGGGCGCAACCGACCCAAGGCGGAGTGATGGGTTAGCGGTTGGATATTGAAGCCACGGTCTGACTCCTGATCTCTGATGCTTCTGACTTCGTCTCCCGACTCCGGTGTCCCCGGCTATCTCACCCGATTCAGCTTTCGGAGCAGTTCATCTTTCCCCGGCGCTGCAGTCTTCGCGAGCGCCTGCCGCAAAGACGACAGAGTCTTTTTCAATTCCGTGCGCTGCATGACCGCGTCCTTGCCGCTATCCTTGCCATTCGCTGTGTCGATGACCTCGTTGGTGAGCGCCTCGCTCAGTTCATTCGCAGCTTCGGCCGCGTGCGTGCCGCGCGGGTGCAGACGCAGATACTCAACGTCTCCCGACATCAAGAAGAAATCGCAGACCTCATCACTCTCGCAATCAGAGGGCTGCATGTTATGCGCGGCCTCCCACGCAATGCGATCCGCGATCGGCAGCGCGTGATATTTCGCTTCCAGGTTCCAAAGCAATTCCGTCTTCAGGTTGTATCCGCCGGCAAACCCATTCTCGATCACTTCCGCGCCGTGCGCCCGATGCCACTCGCGATAAGGCGACTTATCCTTTACATCGTTTGGAATGCTCTCAGCCCACTTCGCCAGCGCCAGCAGCTTGAAAAGCTCGAACTCAGCGCGCATGTTCGCATCCTTCGCTTCCGCAATTGAACTCACCGCGAGGTTGTAAATCTCCTGCCGGTCGGCAAACTCCGTGTTCTCGGCTTTGAGACGTGCTTCGAAAATCTGGCGCAGCAGTTGTTCGCGGCGGCGAATGTCGTAATCCAGCAGCAAACCGCTAAACAGCCAGCCCGTCTCGCCATTCGGCAGGTTGACGCGATACCAGTAATCGCTCCTGCCGCCAATGGTGTCCTGGTTAGCCGACCGCGCCACCGCGCCGACAATCGTGCCGAGTTTCAGCCGGATAATTTCTTCCGCGGCCACCTGTGGCCCACGCCTCGCCCGCATCGCCGAAACAGTAGTGATCTTCGGCTGCACCGGATCGAGTTTGATCTCATCATTCTGCGCCATCAAAGGCGACACCTGAGCAAAAGCGATGACAGCGAGTGAGCAAATGAATGCGGGGATTACCGATCGATGCATCATATATTTTCTCCTTTGAATTAAGATTCTTGAGGTCGAGGCCGCAGGCTATCAAACGAATTTCTTGCCAGGGTTGTCTCCTTTTAATCTACGTGTCAGTTACTTGTTGTCCGGACCGCGCGCCGCCAATTTAGCCAGCGGCCCGCCGGACCGGATGACCTTCGCAAGGCGGCCGCGTTCTCGTGTGGTTTCAGGTTGGCAATTACCGAAGGATGTGCCACGCTCCGGCAACTTTTCCAAACATGAAGGTGCCGGCATATTGGCCGCCTTTGCCGTCCTCACTTCTCACCAGTGGTTGACCCCCGGCTTGAGTGACTTTAACCAGTCTTCCGCCGGCCACCGGCGTGAAGACCAACGCGGATTCTTCCAATGGGTCTACCCGGTACCCGTCGGATTCAAAGAGAGACTTGAAAAATTCACTCTGGCCCATGACCAGCATTTCCTCTTCGATGTCCATGGCCCTGGCCATCTCTTCTGAATTCAATTTCAGCAGCTCTGTCAGCGCTGCCAAATCTTTCTCTGAGAATGCACGGTGGGCATTCCTGATCAGTTGCACCAACTCCTGCTTATCTGATTCGGTGAGCGCGGAAGGCGGAGAGTCCTGCCAGCGCCAACGCCCGAAAGATATTTCGACCTGAAACTCTTTGGTAAAAACCGTGGCCAGTGGTTCCCCAAGCGGATGGGCGACGAGGTCCCAGACAAGCTCAATGAGCGCGTCTTTCGGGTCAGGCACTTTGCCGGGCTCACCACCAAATAGCCTTAACTGAAATGAACTCGAGTCCTCGAGATCGCCACCCGAAGACAATCCCAACCTGACCTCTAAAACGTTAGTGCCTTCGACTATCCAGTGGTTAATGTTCCTCTGTGAGTTTACGGGTCTCCTATCCGGCGCCGGACCAACCGGAACGTCGTTGAGGAGAATTTCAAAGTTGAGTGAAGCGCTCTCAACTGCTATGACGTAAAGGAACGATGAAGCCATTTACTCCTCCTTTGCAGTCATCATCAGCGACTGCGAGCAATCAATGTGGAGTTGAAGAGCCTGCGCTATTGCGAGTCCGGTTGAATGAGTTGTTAGACATCGAGTTAGATTGTCCTTTTAGTCCACAGGCTCTAAGTAGCTGAATGTCACCAGCGCCTCGGCCACTTTCGTTCCGTTCATGAATTTTGACAGGCGCCCTTTTATGCTGACGCTGACAGGCTCGTCCTTAGCGGTTGCCGCATTGAAGACCGTGCCGCTGAACTGAAAGCTGATACCCCTAATAGCCTGCGACTCAAACGTGATCGCGTCACTCTCCATCGCCGCCTTTTTCAGCTTGAACGTGAGCCTCCTTTTTCCTTGAAGCTCACCCTCGAGGCTGGTGGGCTTGACTGCGATCATACGTTTTTTGTCCGGCGCGAGCTTGAAAGAGCCGCCCTCAAGGTAAAGGTATTCGATTTCCCTGAAATCTCTTGGTGTCTTGCCGTCAATAGTGAAGCTTCCGATGCCGAAGCTAAAAACACCGTTATCCGACTGCCCTTGAGTTCCTGCAACGATCACTCCGCTGTTGAGCCCTACTGCCCGCACCTGTGTGCCGACAGCAAACACCAGTGACGCTATCACCGTCAGGGCATGCGTGCGCTTGAGTTCTTTCATCTAGTCTCCTTTCAAAGTAAGAGTAATCTCCTCCACCGCTTTGGTGGCCTCGGCCAGGCTGGTCCCTGTGCGGTCCCGGTAACGCTCACCGCTTCGAGTTTATTTCCGCTCCGCCACAGATCCTTTATGTCTTCCAGGTCCGGGCGTGACGGCGCGGCCCTCTCTTTCTCCTCCAGCCCCGGTTCCCGGAGCAGGAAATCCACCTTTTTCTCAAGGCGGGCGAGGCGCTCTCCGATTTCCAAGTCTCGATGTAAGTCCATATAGCTATGGCCGGCTTAGCGCACGAATGCCGCCAACGGGCCGTCGGGCCGAATCACCTGTCTAAGTGAACCATACGGCACGACGACAGTTGCGTGGCCCGCGCCCGGCGGGCCAATCTCAGCCGAGTCAAAGATTAAGTTCAGACCCTCAGGCGCGATCATCCACGTCTCTTCGTCGCCGACGACGTGATCGACGGAGAGTTGCAACCTCTCGTCCGTCGCCCACTCGTCGCCCTGGTGCTGCTTTTTCAGGTCACGCAGGCAGTAGTTGCTCACAATCTTCTCGTAGTCGGAGCCGGGGCGGAACAGTTCCTCGAACTTGATCGTCCGGCTACGCTTCAGGTCGTAATTGATCGTCTCAGAGACGGCGTTGCGCTGGCCCGCGCCGCCGTAATAGAAGTAGTAGATGAGATCCACGCTGACGAGGTCGTCGTTCGCCAGTCCCACTTCGTAGTTCAGGTCGAACTCGCTGCCGTTCCCGCCTTCGAGAAACTCCTTGCGATAGTCAGCCAGGGCGGTCATGGCCTTTCCGCGGATTATTTCGTTAAATCGCAGAACATTTGCTCCGCCGGCTCCCTCAAGCTGCGGGTACTCGATGGTGATCTCGTACTCTGGCTGTCCCTTCCGATTCTTCTCGCTGATGGAACGCGTCATGAGCCGCAGCGGTCCGCGGAAGGCTACCGCATAGACCGTGAGGCCAAAGTCCAGTGCGCCTTTGCCGTCCGGCTTCGACCATTTTCCGATCAGCAAGTCCCCGCAACCTTCGCAGTCCGAAGGCCTCCACTGGCCTTTGAAGACGCCCGTCTGAGCGCCGCCCGCGTCGTACTCGCGCAGAGTGAAGTTGCCGTGCCCATCTATCTCGCCCCGCAGCGCGAGGTCTTGACGAACGCGCTCATAGAAGTACGAGCCGGCAAGGTTCCCGCCGTCGCGGTGCAGCCGCATCTGGATGCGGTACTTGTTGCCGAGTTTGCCGCTGAAGACGCGATCGGCCTGCGGAACTTGCGCCGCCGCGGCCGTCGCGAAGAGCGACAGACAGGCCGCGGCGGCGAGACACGCGCGCGTCAAGAAATGGGTTCGACTTCTCATAACTGACTCTCCTCCGCGATTAACTGTTCGGCCCGGTACACCTCAGCAAATGGTGACTTCGAGCGTAAAAGTAAACGAGCCCTTATTGGCAATCACAACGATTCCGTAGTCATTCGTGTACGGCACAGTGCCTTCCCAGTCGGCGACGTTCTCCGCACCCGGCAGCACGTCGGTGCTCTCCTCGGCCGACGCCGGCTCCGGCGAGATCTGGAAATAGACGTTATGCTTCTGAGAGGTACCGCGCACAGTCAGGTGCACAATCATGTGCTGTCCTTTGCGCGCGCGCAGCTCGTAGCAGGGAGACTTTTTCGCGTCCACCTTTCCGTTAATCACGGCGGTGGTGCGCCCGCGCGCGAAGCTGATGCGCGAGCACTCCTGCGCGCGAGCCTGCGTTGCGCCGAGTAGTAAGAGCGCGAGGAAAATAGTGGCGGAAATTTTCATCATGCTTCGTCTGCTTTTCATTTTGCTAAATCTCCTTTTCAGGGTTTTACGTTCATGGTTGATTCAGTCCGAGAGACAGGCCGCAAACCAGGAGCGTGCCGTCGGGCCACTCTTTGAAGTGGAGCGCCCCGCGCTCGACACGCACGTAGATGGCGCGCGTCGTCACCCCCGCCAGTTCCGCGGCGGCGTCGGGCGTGACCATCAGGCTTTCGGCGCCGCAAGGGCCGCACCACGCCCGGAGCGCCCCGGCCCTGCGCCGGAGGATCACGGTCGTCTCGGACTCGATGGTAATTTCCGTGCGCTTCAACTTCTTGGCCATTCGGCCTCCCGCGGGCCTCGGGAAAAAGCTTGCCAGCCGCCGACACCCGGTCTTAAAATGCGACCCTCTCTAGACCCGACGGTGGGCGGGGCCGCGGCCGAGTTGCACTGGTTGTCACAAGTTGTCCACACGGCGGCGAACGATAGCCGCGCCGGCCCTTGAAAGTCCTAAAAACGGCCGTCAAGAAGTTCTCAAGAAGTTCTCAGGATGGAAAACATCGGAAAAAAGGGCGAAAGCTACGAGTTCGGCCCCTTCCGCGTGGACGCCAGCCAGCGCCTGCTCTTTCGCGAAGGCCGCCCCGTCCCGCTCGCCCCGAAGGTCGTCGAGACTTTGCTAGCGCTCGTCGAGCGCGATGGGACGCTGGTGACAAAGGACGAGCTCATGCAGAAGCTCTGGCCTGACTCTTTCGTCGAGGAGTCGAACCTGACGCAGAACGTTTTCCTCCTTCGCAAGGCGCTGGGCGAAGGCGCTGGTGGGGCGAAGTACATCGAGACGATAGCTCGGCGCGGCTACCGTTTTGTTGGCGAGGTCAGACACTCGCACCCCAACTACGGCGAAGAGCTGATCTTCACGAGTCGCATCCGCACCCACATCCTCAGCCAGGAGGAAACGATCGATGGGGCCGCGGAGGACGCGGAAGCGCCGCATGCCGACGGCGGCGTCATCCGAAGGAAGCGCCCGGACGTCGTCGAAGCGAACCCACGCGAGTGGAGTGAGTCTTCAGTCGGGGCATCCGCCGCGCCTGCGCTCGCGAGCTTACGCAAGCGCGCGCCCTTGCTCGTGGCCCTTGCCGCCCTGGCGTCGTTGCTGGTCGCCGGAGGTTTCGGTCTGAGTCGCCTCTTGAGACGCGAGCCATCGCTCGCCGGCCGGCAGGGCGAGCCACCCGGGCGCGCCGCCCCAGTGCCGGAACTCAGACGGCTGACTTACGATAGTAAGGCTCTCCACCCGGCCCTCTCTCCCGACGGTGCGTACGTGGCTTACAGGTTTCGCGACGGCGAGCGGGAGAGCGTCAGACTGAGGAACATTGCCAACGGCAGCACCGTTGAGGTCTTGCCGCCAACCGCCGAAGGCTACGCGAATCTTGCCTTCTCGCCGGACGGCGGCTATCTCTATTTCACGACGTTGCTTAAAGGCGTAAAGCAAAACGTCATCGCGCGCGCGCCCATCTTCGGTGGAACGCCGCAGGAGGTGGCCAGGGAAATATGGAGCAGCTTCTCGCTCTCGCCCGACGGACGACAGGTCGCTTTCATCCGTGGCTATGATACGGGGCAGGAGATGCGGCTTATCATTGCCGACCTGGACGGTGGTGGCGAGCGCGAACTCATCAGGAGTAAGCACAGCGATCTCTGGTTCGAAATATGGACTTCCGGCCCTGCATGGTCGCCCGACGGAAAGAAGATCATCGTCCTCGCCGGCTCGAAACGACCGGCTGGGGATTCCGAGTACCTAATGGAGGTTCAGGTGGGCGATGGCTCGGCCAGGGAGGTGCCGGGGGCGCATTGGCGCTCGCTCTCTCAGGCAGCGTGGCTCCCTGACGGTACCGGACTCGTCGTCTCGGCGCAGGAGCGGCAGGGTGCGCCTTACCAGCTCTGGCTCGTCGCCTACCCCTCGGGAGAGATGCGCCGCCTGACAAACGACCTGAATGCCTACGACAAGATCAGCGTCTCGGCGGACTCGCGCCTGCTCGTCGCGCAGCAGGTAAATGACGTCACTCACGTTTGGGTCTCACGCGGAGGCGACGCGGCGCGCGCGCGCCAGCTAACTTCGGGCACGAGTGACAGCGACGGCCGCAATGGTCTCGCCTGGACTCCGGACGGGCAGATTCTCTTTGCTTCGACGCGCAACGGGGCTTACGACATCTGTGATGAAGGCCGACGGGACGGGTGAGCGCCAGTTGACCGCGGACACCGGCGGCGCGAACTGGCGACCCAGGCCGACGCCCGATGGACGCTACATCGTTTTTACCTCGATGCGCGCGGGCCGGCAGAGCGTCTGGCGCATGGATGTGGACGGGAGCAACCCCGTGCGCCTCACGGCCGGCGAAAGGGAGGGCAGCCCTTACGTCTCGCCTGACGGCCGTTGGGTCTATTACACAAACTACGCGGTTTCGCCGGCGGCCATAGAGAGGGTGCCGATTGCCGGCGGGGCGGCGACCGTGATATCGGGCGCCTACTCGGCAAGCGATCCGGTCATCTCGCCCGACGGGCGGTTCGTCGCCTACGAGCATTACGATGACGCGAACGGCTTTCGCACTGCCGTCATCCCGGCTGAAGGCGGCGGGCCGCCGAGGGTCTTCGACTTCCACGCCTATCGCGGCGGCGCTCGCTGGATGCCCGACTCGCGGTCCCTCGTCTACATCGACGATAAGTACCCCGGAAAACTCTGGCGACAGCCGGTCGCGGGCGGGCCGCGCCGCCTGTTTGCGCGCGACGCCGAGGAGCTAGCCTACTTCGATCTCTCGCCTGACGGCCGTGAGCTCGCCCTCGCGCGCGGTAAACCCTACAACGACGTCGTGCTCCTCACGAACTTCCATTGAGCTGGGAAATGCGCGCTCGATTGGGCCGGAGGAAAGTCGACGGTCTTGCTATAATCCTCACGGGCTAAATCAAACGGGATCATCTTGGCAGATCAAAAAACCTCTTTACTCGCTAAAGCATTCGCTGGAGAAGAAGAAAAAATCCTGGCCTGCGTTCACTGCGGGCTGTGTCTCGAGGCCTGTCCTACTTACGTCATCACTGGCGATGAGAACGACAGTCCGCGCGGTCGCATTTATTTAATGCGTGCCGTTAAGGAGCAGCGCCTAGCGGTCGATTCGTTGGCTTTTGAGACTCATATCGACCGTTGTCTCGGCTGTCGCGCCTGCGAATCGGCCTGTCCGGCAGGCGTTGAGTACGGGCATTTGCTCGAGGCGGCACGTTCAGAGATTGTGCGAGGGCAAGCCAAACCAACCGGTGTCTACCGGCTGTTCTATTTTGGTCTAAAGCACGTCTGGTCCCGGCCGGGAAGATTACGGGCAGCGTTTACTCTCGGCCGTTTGCTGCGCGATTCAGGAATTGCCCGGCTGCTGATGCGGACCGGGTTTGCCGGCAGCATCTCGAAAAAGTTTGAGTTCGGGCTGGCCTTGCTGGAGGGCTCAGGAGTCAGTACCGGGAGCGGTAGCGACCGGGTGGATCGAGCAGGCAACAGGCCTACGAACCCCGCACCAGATGGAACCGTTCCGACAGGGGGCGTGCCGGTCATGCTCTTCAAGGGATGCGTCACCGAAGGCCTTTTCAAAAGAGTAAACGACGCGACCAGCAGAGTCCTCAAGGTAAACAGTTGCGGTGTCCGGGCGCCCGACGCGCAGGTTTGTTGCGGCGCTCTGCATGCACACGCCGGTGATCTTGAAGGTGCTCGCAAGTTAGCGCGCCAAAATATTGACGCCTTCAACGAAAACGACGCGCCGGTTGTTACCAATGCCGGCGGCTGCGGTGCGATGTTAGCAGGGTATGGCCATCTACTCGCAGATGACGACGTTTATGCGCAAAGGGCAAAGAGGTTTAGCGCGCGGGTACGGGATATCGGTCAGCAACTCGAATCTATCGGTTTCCGCAATGGCGTTTATTCAGGGTCGGAGCGCACCACCTATGATGCTTCCTGTCATCTTTTGCACGGACAGCACGCCTCGACTTCATCAATGAAGATGCTTTGGGCGATTCCTGATTTGAATTTCGCGCCAATGAAGGACAGCGAGGTGTGTTGCGGTGGAGCTGGTGTTTACAATTTGCTGGAACCGGAACTGTCTGAGCAGGTGCTGGCTGACAAAATTCTAAACATCGAGCAGTCAGGTGCGACCATCCTGGCGACTGGAAATCCGGGATGCCACATGCAAATCGCTGCCGGCGCAAAATTGGCGGGAGTGAATTTGCAAGTTTGCCATCCGGTTGAGTTGTTGGATGAATCTTACCGGCGCGCAGGTTTTTATGACTGAGTCGATCAATATTGCGCCAACACCCCTCCGACGAAGGTTGCTTTAACGTTCAGCTCCGCATCAAGGGCCACCAGGTCAGCGCGCTTTCCGATCTCAATCGAACCCCGATCGTTGAGTCCCAGTAGTTGCGCCGGGTTCGTTGCGGCCATGCGAGCGACCTCTGTTTCCGAAACCTCAAGCGAGCGCATCAGTCGCACCGCATCCAGCATAGTGATCACAGAACCGGCGATGCTTCCGTGAGCGTTCTGGGTTCGGCCTTCCTTCACCACGATCGTTTCTCCCCAGACTTCGTAATTACCGTCACCTTTGCCCGCGGCGGCAATGGCATCGCTGATGAGGGAAATTCTGGCCGCACCTTTGCCGCGCAGAATTAGTTTGATTACCGAAGGATCGAGATGAACGCCGTCGGCGATTAGGTCCACGGTCACTCCGTCGTTGATTAATCCCCAACCCACCGGACCCGGAGCGCGATGATGCAGCGGAGTCATCGCATTCATAAAATGCGTCATGTGGCGCGCGCCGGCGTTACAGGCCTGGTCCAGTGTGCTTAATGGGGCGCGGGTGTGACCGATAGACGCGATCCATCCACGTCGATTTATCTCTTTAATCAAATCGATTCCGCCTTCGATTTCCGGGGCCAGCGTCATCATATGAATCGCGCCCGGAGTGCTTAACACCGGTAGCTCATCAAGATCGCTCACGCTCCCGAACGTCCGAAAGTGTTCGCGATGAAGCGCGCCGCATTGTTCACTGTTGACGAACGGGCCTTCGTAGTGAACACCCAGTGGCACAGACTTCAGTCTGTGATCGCCGGGATTCTCACAGACCGAAATCTGTGCCACTGCTTGTTCGATCGAACTGATGGCGTGCTCATATTGCTCGAGCGAAGCAGGCACAAAGGTCGGCAGCCATCCCGTCACTCCCTGAGTTGCTAGAAATTCGGCAATCTGAAGCAAGCCCTCAGGGCTTGCTTCCATGGTGTCTACGCTGACCGCGCCATGAATGTGGACGTCAATGAAGCCGGGGAAAAGAGTCAGATTCGCGAGGTCGACGGTCGATTCGTTCTTGATCGACGGGCGCGATTCAGCATCGAAAATGCGGGCGATGCGATCACCGTCAATTAGTATGCTGCCGGGCTCGGTTACGTGGTCTGGTAAGACAATGCGGGCGTTGCGGAGTAACACGGTTTCGGAAGAGTTCACTGCTTTCCGTTGCGGCCGTTGCTGATTTGACGTTCGACGACGTTGATGAGTGCATTCAGGCGTTCGTCGGTGGATTTTGTGGTCTCGCCCAAGCTCGCAATCTGTTGAGACTGGGCCTGAATTTCTTTTTCGTGTATCTCGGCGATGGCCAGCAGGGCACGGATGCCTTCTTCAGTGCGCGACCACTTTTCTTCGCTGCGTTTCTGTGTCTCAGCGAGCGCGTCGAGTTTAGCTGCTGTCTGGTCAAGCTTTACAGCAGTCTGGGCCTGCTGCTCGACGATGAAGGTCATTGCTCTCTGCATCTCTTCATTGGTCATGTGGCTTTTCTCACGGACTGCCGATGCGACCCATTGTATCACTCGAACAGGGACTTCTCAGATGGTAGTGCCCTAATTTGCCCAAACTGTAGGGGCGTCGCTCCGTGGGCGCCCCCCTCAGCAAACGAAATGGGGCGCCCACGGAGAGACGCCCCTACAGAATTAAGCCCCTACCTCTCGGATTGTAGCGATGTGCGGCCGATTCATTTCGGTTTCGGCTGCGAGTCGAAGGCCGCCCGACGCACACGTTCAAGATAATCGCCTTGCGGGTTCAGCGTACTTACCGAAACGGTGAAATCGTAAGAAAAAAGAATTATGCCGTCAGCACCCAGGCTTCGGGCCACCCCAATTTTTTCAACGGTCGATTCGGCTGGGATTCGATAGGCGCCGATCCCGGCCCAAACTTTCTTCCCGGCCTCGTGAGCCGTCGCGCTGGCAACCTCCACCTGCTTTCGGAAAACCTCAGTGTCAGTCGTGTAAGCCATCGGGCAGGCGACGTCCAGAATTCCCATCTTCAACCAACGCCGCCAGTCCTGAAAACGACGCGTATAAGCGTTCTCGTCGTTCGCAAATACGGCCGCCGACACGATAACTGTGGGACGCTGTTTCTTGACTTCGCGGTGGATTCGCTGAACCAGGCCGGTGATCTGTTCGCGCTGGAAGTCCGCGAATTTGTCTTTGAACATTTCCGTGGCAGCCAGAGGATCCGTCGCCTGAGCGGCCTGCAAAGACTTTCGCTCCGCGGCAGTTAACCGGGGCTTGAGCCATTCGTGAAAGTTTTCAATCGATGTGCGGCTGTAATCGAAATCCGGACTCGCGAGTCGGACATAATCGAAGTGCATCCCATCGACCGGATACTTCTTAAGTATGTCCATCCAGATCCGATAGATGTGATCGCGGACCTTTGAATTTGCCGGGCCGGTGTACACACCCTCGAGCTCGCCGCGATTAGCTTTGGACCATTCCACAATGCGTTGCCGGTACCGCGGATCGGTGGGGCGCATTTGGTAGAGTTCGGCAGCGACCGGGCGCGGAACGGCCAACCATTCAGGGTGCTTGTTGAAGACATGATCTGGATCTTCGGGCAAAGCATCGAGGTTGGCGAGCAGGCTGGTATTCAACCAGGCGTGAACCTTTAAACCACGCTGGTGCGCGGCGGCGATAGTTACGGCCAGGGGATCGAATTCCGCCGGCTGATCTTTCAACTCAGTCGCGCGCGGTTCCCAACGCGATCGATAGTAAGCATCGCCGCGACCTCGCACCTGGACGATCAGGGTATTGAATCCAGCGGTCGCTGCGCTTTCGATCATCTTGTGAATCTTTTCAGGGCTGGTGAGAGTGCTGCGTACCACCCAAAGGGCCCGGACTTCACTGGTCGGCGCCTGGCCCTGAGCATTCGTCTGACCTGCGCTGACCAGGCACAACGCGCTTATTACGCTGGCGATTGCTACGGAGCTCCAGCGGCGCCAATTAGAAGTCTTCATGTGTTTGCACCTGACCGGCGGAAGGATTGCGAATTGGCATTGTAACATCCGTCACGATGAGCGACTTCAAAATACAGCGGCCGTAAAAACGAATGCCCGCGACTTTCGCCGCGGGCACTCGGTTAAACGGAAATGCTTATCCGGCTAAGAACTAGAACATAAACTTTGCACCCAACTGAATCGTGCGCGGATCGCGTACTGTGCTGATGTTTCCAGCCAGTGTAGACGTAACGTTGGTGCTGGCAATTCCTCTGAAGTTTGTGTGATTGAAAATATTGAAGACTTCGCCGCGGAGTTGGAGATTCTTGCTGCCTTCGCCGAAACGGAAGTTCTTGAAGATCGAGAAATCGAACCGCTTGGTTGGCGGGCCAGTGATCTGCCCGCGTGAACCGTTCCCGGGAACCGTTGCGACACCCGAGGCAACGGTCGGATTCGTCTGGTAGCACGCCGTGTTGTACCACTGTAAGAACGTATGCGGCGCATTTGCATTGGGGTCGCACAGAACGTTTGGCCGGGCTACGGTCAAAGGCGGTGCGATGATTCCGAGTCCCGCTGGATCCCAGTTTGACGTTGCCGGTGAAAACGGCAGCCCGCTCTGGAACGTTACAATTCCCGAAATCTCCCATCCACCAAAAGCCGTGCCCACAAAGTCGTGACGTTTGGCGAACAAGGGAATGTCGTAGATGTAGTTCGCGGTGAAAATGTGACGTCGATCGAGCGTGGCGCGGCCGTAATCAGCAGCGATGTTGTAGGAATTTTGCGGCGCGGTGCTGCGATCGGTTTGATTGTCGGTCAGATTCTTTGCCCAGGTATAAGCAACGCTAATCTGCGAAGCTCCCGAAAATCGTTGTTGAAACAGCGCCTGCATGCTGTGATAGTTAGAGTTGAACTGCGGCGTGATCATCGTGATCGATCGATAGCCGCGGTAAGGTCTGATCTGATCAAGAATGAGTTCGCCGGCCGCACTGTTAAAGGCCGTATTGGCAGGCTGACAAACAGTGGTCGGGGTGGTTGAAGTTCCCACAGCGCAGAGCGTATTAAGAGCTTTGCCCGGAGGCACCTCATTCAATTCATAGCCACCGATCAGGTGGGTACCCTTTGACCCGAAATATCCGACGCTGATCACAGTCTTGTCGCCAAACATCCGCTGAACCTCAAGCGACCAGTGTTGCATGTAGGGATCTTTCCAATTCGGTTGCAGAGCGCGCAGGTTGGGCGCCGCAGCTGGGGCAGTTCCTGGCGGGCAACTGCTTCCGGCAGGCACCGGCGAATTCAAACTCGTAAGGGAAAACGTACACGTTTCCTGGTACGGAGGATTGACGCCGATGTTCTGTTCGTAGGTCCCGTTCAGTACCTGATCGTAGTACATTCCGTAGCCCATGCGGACGGACGTTGTGCCTTTGCCGAACGGATCCCACGCTATTCCAATACGCGGGGCAAAATCTCCTTTAGGCGCCTGCACCACGTATTTGCCGTAAGGCGAGACGGTCGGCGTGCAGTTAACCAGTGATTTGAGATTCTGCGAATTAATGATCAGGCCGTTGCAGAAATTTCCCGTCCCCGCAACGCGGTTGCCGCCTCCGGTAACCTGGGGTGCGGAACCCGCGGAGAACGCTGACGGATCAAAGTTCGAGAGTTGTCCGTTTTTGTCATAGGGCGAACCAAAGTACGAGTAGCGGACCCCGTAATACAATGTAAGGTTCTTTCGGAAACGCCATTCGTCCTGCGCGTAACTTTCAAAAGCAATTTGCCGAAGGTCTGCCGTTAAATCGAAACGTGCCTGACTGAACGTTATGTTGTTACCCATCAAAAAGTTCGCCCATTGCTGCATCGCAGTTCGGCGAGTCGCGTTCGTGTCCTGACCCGCAATTTGTGGCGAGTTGACAACAGCTTGCTGGGCGCTGGTTAAAGTGGTGTTGAGGAACCCGCTAAAGGTTCCCTGGTTGGCGCCGCCCAGGGCATTTTCATTCTTGCGGTAGTACGAGTAAACGGCGCCGAACTTGAACGTATGGGCCTCTTTGCTCCAGGACACGTCGGCTCCAAAGTTGTTCTTGTAAGAGAAGTTGTCGTAGTCGCCGAACGTTGCCAACGAACCAAAGCCGTTTCCGGAGACGGTCGGAACAAAGTCACGCGTTTTCGTATAAGGCAGCGGCGGAGTGATGGGCGAAACGGAGAGCGCCATGGTGCCAATGGTCTTGCTGAGAATTGCGCCATAACCATAGGTCCAACGGCCCACGATAACCAGGTTTGGCCTGGGGATGTAAGTCGCTTGGGCCGTGTGCGTTCGTCCCGGAGAATCAGTCGATGAGGTCGAGACGCCGGGCAAATTCGAGCCGGATGAAAACAATGAATTCACATCGGCTGTCGGAATCTTGTCGCGCTCGTATCGATAATAGAACGACAACTTGTTTGAGGCAGAGTAATCGATTCGGATTATCTCCTGGCGAAAATCTGCGATGCCTGAGGCCGGGTACACCAGCGCGCGTGATAACGCGTCAGTTGGCTGCGGGAGCTTGCTGTAAATGTTACTGAGATACTGCTGAGCGATTGGGTTGATATTTTGCAGTTGCTGACCGGCCGGCAGCACTTGAGTGCAATTGGTCGGTGATATGGCCGGCGTGGCCGTGGCAATGGACGCGCTCAAACAGATGTCGATTGGAAAGATCCCATTGCGCATACTTGTTTCGGGAACCGTGTTTCCGGTAAGCGTCGGGTAACGACGATCCTTGCGGTCCTCTTCGGAAAAGAAGAAGTACGTACGCGCAAGCTTCTTCACCGCCGACCCGCCCTCGCCAAACCTGGGAACATAGACCGGCCCACCAACCGTAAAGCCATAATTGTTATAGCGAAACGGAGCTCGTTTGGCCTTTCCATTATCTTCCCGGCCAAATGGCGGATTTGAGTTGCGATTCGAAATGAAGTCATTCGCGTTCAATATGTCGTTGCGGACAAATTCAAACGCCGACCCGTGAAACTGATCCGTACCACCTCTGGTCACGACGTTAATCTGGCCGCCACCGCTGCGTCCTGACTCGGCCGCGAACAGGCTGCGCTGCACTTTAAACTCAGCAATCGAGTCGACACTGGGATAAGCCTGGATCGTAATGTTCGATCCGCGATCCGTAACGTCCGCGCCGTCAATTGTATAAGTGTTCTGCGCGCTCCGAGCGCCGTTGACGGAAATATTCATCGTGTTGGCCTGGCCGGCCGGGTTGGTCGTACCCACGTATACCTGGTCGGCGAGGTCGTTCGAAACTCCGGGCGCCAACGTGATGAGCTGCACCCAGTTTCGATTATTCAGCGAAAGCTCGCGGGCCTGGTCGCCACTGATAACTGTCGAAACGGTCGGCGTTGATAATTCAACCGCGAGCGGGTTTGCTTCGACGGTAACGACCTCCGCTACGCTTCCAACTTCGAGCGCGATATTCAGGGTGCGGGGAGTTCCCACATCGACCTGGACTTTGCTCGAGATATGTTTCTTGAAACCTGTCGCCTCGATTGCGACATCGTACTTGCCGGAGTGAATATCGCGGGCAGCGTAACCGCCATCTTCATCCGTAGTCGTCGTGCGGATGGGTTCTTTCTTTTGCGGGTCGGTGATGGTCACCGTAGCGCCCTTGACGGCGGCGCCATTGGCATCTTTCACTGTGCCCACGATCGAGCCGGTGATCTCCTGCGCCATGGCTACTCCACTAAAGCCCAGGCACAGAACTATTGTTGCCAGAAGCAAGCACACAAACTTGGGGTTATGTTTCATGATTTGTTCCTCTTAACTGGATGATTCGAAGCAATGTCTACCGTTGCCAACGGCATCGCCGAATACTGCGGGAAGGCCGCAATTCTATTAGTGTAAGACTTACAATCAAAACTAAAAGATTTTATCAGGTCGATAACCGGGTGTAATGACCCCGTCCCGATGACAGCGGCGAGAAAATTTCTTAAGCAGCTTTTCAGAATAATGGATCGACGCTCCATTTTTTCGGACGACAGAGGTGAGATGCTGATCGTGATTTTTTGATTCTCGCGGGCTGAAATGTCGCCTTGAACTAACGTTTTGCGAGCTTTATCGGTTACGACAACAGTGCTGGATAAAAACTCTTGACGCTGAATTTTTAGGCGGTATAGTTGCGTGCAAATCTTGTGCAACGCTGAATTGAATTAGGGTCGATTATGATCGGAACTCGATTTCGCCCGTTGCGCAGCCAACCCCACATTTAGTTTTTAGACCGCGTTGCAGTTCCGATCAACGCATCGCTTCGACCCTCTTGTTCGCCCACCCTTATCGCAGGAGGTTCCTATGTTGAAAACATCAAGATTGATCACGTCGCTCTCGGTAGTCCTAGTGTTCTGTTCAGCGATCGTGGCCCAGACGGGCACATCGAACATCAGCGGAACTGTCAAAGACATGGGCGGTGCGGTGGTCCCCGGCGCGACGGTAACGGTGAAGAACGAAGCTACCGGCGTAACCAACACGCAAACCACAACTGAATCAGGATTGTACTCCTTCGCTTCGCTGCCGGTTGGAACTTATACCGTCACGGTTGAGAAGCAGGGATTCAAGACTCTACAAAAGACAAACAACACTTTGCAGGTCGGTGAGCCTCTGACTGTCGACGGCTCGCTGGAAGTCGGTTCCGTCAGCGAAACTGTAACGGTACAGAGTGGGGCAGAGCAGTTGCAAACCGCCAATGCCACGATTGGAAACGTGATCGAGCAAAAAGCAATCGAAGCGTTACCGCTAAATGGTCGCAACCCGCTCACACTTTTATTGCTCGAGCCAGGCGTGGTGCAGAGATCCTTCGGCGGCGCTGGTTCCGGAGTCCACGTGAACGGCGCGCGCGATCGTGCTTACAACGTCACCATCGACGGAATCGAAGCGAATGAATCTTCGGTACCAAACCCGGTAAGCAATCTCTATCGCATTACTCCTGACAACATTCAGGAGTACAAAGTCACGACCAACAATGCGACGGCTGAAGAAGGACGCAACAGCGGCGCTTCGATTTCAATTGCCACCCGGGCGGGAACCAGCGAATTTCACGGCACAGGTTTCTTTTTTCTGCGCAACGAGGCGCTGAATTCGAATGAGTGGTTCCAGAATGCACAGAAGAATCCAAAGCCTCTAATCAGAATGGACCAGTTTGGTTATGAGATGAGCGGCCCCATCAAAAAGAACAAGACGTTCTTCTTTGGCAGCTATGGATACAACCGGGTCGACTTTACTCAGCCAATCGATCAGACGTTTGGTTTCCCGACTGTTTACACCTCGCAGGCTCGCGCCGGCATTTTCCGTTACTTCGTGCCGGACCCTGCCAATCCGCTGGTAATCGGCGGCACAACCATCACGCGGAACTCGACTTTGCTCGTCGATCCGAGTACGGGAGCTCTGGCGGTACCCCTCTGTGCAACGGCAACCGCGCTCCGGTGCGTGCGTACTTACGACGTTAGAACCGGCGCCAACAACACCGCCGGCCGCCCGATTGATGCCACCGTGGCAAGTTTGCTCACGGCCTATCCGAACCCGAATAACTTTGCCTCAGCCGGCGATGGCCTGAACACTGCAACTTATGCGTGGAATCCGCCGACCGGCATACGTGGACCGGCCATCAACATCAGAGTCGATCACAATTTCAATGCGAACAACAGTATGTTCGGGCGCTACCTCTGGTCTGATTACAATACGCTCAAGGGCGATCCGCTTAATGGCAGACCGCAGGTGTACCCCGACAATCCGCCGTTGGGTGAGGTCTTCCGGCGGACGTCGAACCTCGCGATCAGCTTTCGCAGAGTTCTATCGTCGCGCATAGTCAATGAGCTGACGATGGGTTACGGACGCTTCGGATTTCTGTTTACCCAGGGCGAAGCAAATCCCGCGTGGCCGGACGTGCCACCCTTTGACTTTAATAATCTCAGCGAGCCGTACATCAACACGCCGCGCACGGCCCGATGGGTAACCACGCCGCAGCTTTTGGACAACCTGAGTATCGTTCACGGCTCTCACGTTTTCCGCACCGGCGTAAACTTCCGCTTTTATCGGCACGTCGATCAACGCGGACAGCCCGGCGGAATTAACGTCACCCCGTCGGTGACGTTCTCGCAGACAACTCGCCCCCCATTCATCAGTGGAACCACACAGAATTCCGGTTTTACCTCGGCCGCCGGCATCAACTCTACCGATGCGACACTTTTGGGGAGTCTGATCAATAACCTTTACGGATTACCGGCTTCGATGACTCAGGTCTTTATCGCCGACCTCAAGTCAGACGTTTTCCTGCCGTTTAAGGTAGGCGACAACATCAGCTTGTATGCCGAGAAGCATAACCTCGACCAGTACAACTTCTATTTCCAGGACGAGTGGAAAGTCCGGCCCAACATAACTCTGAATTATGGGTTCCGCTGGGAATACAACCCGCCGGCGAACACTTCGCCCATCGACAATGTCTATGTGGCGGCGACGCCGATTGTTGGAACACCATTGCCCGTTAATCCGGTTGTGAACACACCGGGCGCAGTCAGTTTCGTGAAGGCCAAACACTGGTATGAAGGAAATTTCGGCTTCGCGATTGGACCACGATTTGGTCTGGCGTGGAGTCCTGATTTCAAGTCGGGCTTTCTTCATAAGTTTTTCGGCGACACCAGCAAGAGCGTAGTTCGGCTGGGTTATGGGATCGCCTTCGACACGATTTCGTCATTCCAGGTGACGGCGGCAGCGGGAAGAATTCCCGGACTGGTCCAAAGCTGTACGACGTCTTTCAATGCGACGGCCCAGGCTTTTACGACGATCACCGCCGGTTGCGTCAACTCGCCCGATATCAACAAGACGGTGGCCGGTGGTTTCCCGACACAGTTGCCGGCGCCTGCAGTCAGGCCGACCACTTTGTTGACACCGCCACAGCAACTGCGGACCAACGCCCCGCCTATCACCGTTTTTGATCCAAGCATGAATTTGCCGACGGTGCATGAGTGGAACATCGGTTTTCAGCGCGAGCTGCCCTGGGGCTTCGTAGTGCATGCGGCCTACATTGGCCGTCGTGGTGAGCGGCTGTTTATGGCCTACGATGCAAATCAAACAAACCCGGACTCCATCATTCCTTCGTTTTTGGTCATGCAGCAGAATCGCGCCAGAGGTTGTACTCCAAACGGAACTGGTTGCCCGGCAGGTGTAACGGGCGCTACACCGGAATTGACTGCCCAACTGACGGCGGCCTTCATCGCGTCCGGACAGACAGCAGCGACGGCGGCCACCTCGGCGGTCAACTTCATTAATTCCGCAACCACCACCAGCGAACTCGACATTAACGGTGCGGGTTCTTTTGCCCGGCGCATCGAAGATAATGTGCTGGGGATGAAGCTAAGACCGAATCAGCAGTTTGGTGTCATCACCATGATCGACAACCATGGCGACTCGAACTATAACGCCGCTCAGTTCACCCTGCGTCGTCGCTTCAGCAGCGGACTGGGGTTCGGCATGTCCTACACCTTCGGGAAGTCGATTGATAACCAGTCGGTTGATCCTGTGGGAGCATCGTCCGGCGGCGGCTTATCGACAACCAACTCAAGAACCCCGACCGATATTCGCGATTTCCGTAGGGAGCGTGGGCGCTCAGACTTTGATCGCACCCACGTGCTGACCGCGAGTTCGGTATGGGAGCTCCCGTTTGGTCGGCGCAGGCATTTTCTGTCTTCGTCGTCCGGCGTCGTCAATCAAGTTTTAGGAGGCTGGACCGCGAATGCCATTTACACGTTCCAGTCGGGCGAGCCATTTGCGGTTCGGAGTGGCGCCTTTACCGCCAACGGAAGTCATGAATCGCGCGCCGGAGTCGTCAATCCGACGCAGGCCCAACTGCAATTTCTGTCCGGGTCATCGCTGCCGGGGCCGGTGGTCTTCAAGCCGGTCGAAATCAACCCCGTCACCGGTCAACCATACACCTGCGGAACCAATCCCTCGGTGACGTTCTGCCTGCCCCCGCCGGGACAAGACGGAGCGGGCCGAAACATCTTTGTGGCGTCCAGCTATTGGAACCTCGATCTGGGGTTGATTAAAACTTTCAACGTTACTGAAAAATGGCAACTCCAGTTCCGCATGGAGATGTTCAATGCGTTGAATCATCCGAACTTTGATAATCCGCGTGACGCATCAACAGGTTCGCCCAGCATCAGGTCGAGCGTCTTTGCCTCTACCTGCTGTGCGACCGTCGCGCCACCTTCAACTCAAACGATCGTGCAGACAGGCGAGTCAGCCCGCGTGATTCAGTTCGCGTTTAAGTTCCTGTTCTAAACGTCCACCATGCAGGAGCAGCGAGGCATCGCCAGGATGTCCTCGCTGCTTCCTTTTGTGAGCCCTATGAGAACCGCGCGATTAATTGAGCGGTCACTGACGACCTTCAGCGTGTGCCTGGCTCTGGTTTTAGGCGCTTCGGCGCAGTCACCGAAGGCCGCCAAGATCAAACCTGAAGAAATTGTCGCCCGACACCTTGAATCAATTGGCACCGCCAAGGCTCGCGTCGCCGTTACGACCCGCATTATTTCCGGAACATCGCAAGTAATCATTCGTACGACGCCGCCCGGACAGGCAGTAGGAAAAGCCGTTTTAGCCTCGGAAGGAGTTAAGAGCCTTTTTGGGATGAGTTTTCCCAGCCCTGTCTATCCACGCGAACAACTTGGGTTCAATGGCAACGCTTTCATGGCGGCCTTTTCAACTCCAGGAGCACGTTCGGGATTAGGCAGTTTTTTGATGACGCACGACATCATTTTCAAACAGGGTTTAATGTGCGGCGCGCTCACAACCGCCTGGCCGTTGCTCGACCTGGAGTCGCATCACGCCCAACTCGAGTATGCCGGCACAAAGAAACTGAATGACGAGTTGCTGTATGAAGTTAAGTATCTGCCGCGCAGTAATTCAGATTTGAAAATTACTCTGTTCTTCGAGCAGGACACTTTTCGCCATGTGCGCACCGAATATGAACGGACCGTCTCAGCGCCCATGGGGAAGGTCGAGTACACAAATGTCCAGGAGCGCGAAGCTCGCTACAAGATGGTTGAGGAGTTTTCTTTATTTAAGTCTGAAGGCGGCCTGATGCTGGCGCATATTTACACGATTAAATTATCAATCGATACCATAAATGGAACGTACGTCGCAGAATGGACGATTAAGTTAACGCAGTTTGAATTCAATCAGAAGATTGACCAAAGCGTGTTCAATGTGAGCGCCAACTGACCTCAGATACCTGTTGGATACTTCCAAATCACCTTTCTCCTCGTTCGCTTTGATATCCCGCCGACCTCCAACCCAAAAAACTGGACGATGATGCAGAAAATTGACAAAAAAAGGTTGACGGCTGTTCAGATGGTTATATACTTCCGTGCAAATTTTGATGTCGTCATTTATTTGGATTTCTAGTCCCGACACGCACTTTTCGCAGTAGTGGTTCCCTAGCAGTAGCAAATTCTACAACTTGGTTTTAGCCCGGTCAGGGTCAACGGTGGTTACTCCATTGTTGTTCCTGGCGCCACCCATTTTCCAAAGGAGGACCAAAATGAAAAGAGTTGCGTTCTTTCCAGGGTTGGCGGTTTGCATTGGACTTTCTTTTGCCTTTTGCGTATGTCCCGTCGCCGCGCAAACAGCTTCATCGGGCAGCGTCACCGGTTTAGTTTCAGACCCGCAGGGATCTTCGGTACCAGGTGCCGATGTAACTCTGACGGACAAAGCCACGAACGGAAAACAATCTGCGACCACGAACGATTCTGGTCGTTATAACTTTCCGGTCGTCCACCCCGGTCTTTACGACCTCACCGTTAGTAAGGCGGGCTTCAAAATAGCCAAGATGGCCCAACAAAGGGTGAGTATCGGCCTGGTGTTGACGGTCAACGTCACTATGGAGGTGGGGGCACTTAGCGAAACTGTCGTGGTAACGTCGTCGCCCATCGGCGCCGAGCTTCAGACTGCGAACGCGGCGATAGGGAACACGATTAGCTTAAAAGACCTCGAGCTTCTACCCAACCTTGGACGTGACGCGAGCACCTTGATCGCGCTACAACCGGCCGTAGGCCCTCTGGGGCAGGTTGCGGGAGCCGTCGAGGATCAGAACACGTTTACTATTGACGGTGGAAATAACACGGACGACATGTCCGGTGACACTCGTGGCTATATTGTTAACTTCACAGGTTCCAGCGGCACGCAGACCAACGGTATGGCTTCGGGTGTAGTAGCTACACCGATCGAAACGGTCGAGGAGTTCAGAGTCAACACTTTCGGCCAAACCGCTGACTTCAACAATTCGAGCGGCGCGCAGGTGCAAATGGTCACCAAACGCGGGACCGGCAGTTGGCACGGATCGGGTTACGGATATTACTTTGCACCGAACATCTGGGGCGCACAAACGTGGGCCCTTAATCACACGCCCTATACGAAGGGATCTTCACCCGACAGGCGGCCGTGTGCTGCCGGAACAACCTTGCATGAAGGCGATACAAATTGTGTCATGCCTTCAACGCCCATTTTCCCGAGCCACCGCGGTCGCTTTGGCTTCACGGTTGGCGGTCCGATGATTCCCTTGAAGATTCTGGGGGGCAAGACATACGTCTTTGCGGCGTATGAAGGCTTTCGCTTTCCGAACTCGGCAACCTTCGAAAGAGCGTATCCAACAGACGCCTTCAAGAAAGGGGTCATTCAGGTTCCCGATGCCGCTGGAAATTGGCAGCCTTACAATCTCAACCCATTTCCCGTCACGGTCACCGTCGGAAATCCCCTTTTCACTGGCGCTAATGCGTTACGAACAGTCACTCTGCCGGCGGCGACGGCCACTTGCGCGGCAAGTTACAATGGAGCCGGATGTGACCCGCGAACTCTTGGTTTGAATTCAACCATCACTAAAACCTGGAGTTACCTGCCGACGCCAAACGACCCCACCACAAACGCCGGCGATCAGTTCAATACTCAAGGGTTCCTTGGCACAGTAAAAATTCCATTGACCTCGAACAATTACGTCGGTCGAATCGATCACGACTTCAATGCGAACCATCGTTTCTTCACGTCTTTCAGGGCTTTCAAGTTACTGAACATCACAACTAACCAGGTTGACGTCGGTGGCATCCTTGGTGGTACGCAGGGTGAATACAATGCCACAGCGCCGCGACCCCAACTGAGCGAGTTGCTCGTTTTTGGTCTCACGAGCACGCTGAAACCGACGCTGACGAATGATCTGCGAGTCAGCTATTTGTGGAACTGGTGGCAATGGGCGACTGCCGGCTCAGCGCCTCAGTTTGCAGGCCTGGGTGGGGCACTTGAGATCGCGGCAGCCGGGACCGCAAGTAATGCGGAAGCCACCACCGCGTTGATCCCTTACAACGTGAACAACCAGAGCGTTCGTCAGAGGGTCTGGGATGGTCAGGACAAGATGATTCGCGATGACCTGGCTTGGATTAAGGGCAATCATCTCGTCCAGTTCGGCGGACAAGTTCAGAGAAACTTTGACTACCACACGCGGACCGACAACGGTTTGTCGATCAACAACGCCATCGTCTATCAGATTGCCACAAATCAGATCAATTTTGCGACGGGTTGTGGCGCCGGCGGAACGTCCTCATGCTTGCCCAGCGTCGTGCCGGCGGCCCAACAGGCTCGCTACCGAAATCTGGCCAGCTCAGCACTCGGCCTGGTGGGTTTGACTCAGGTGATGTTCACGCGCGGAGGATCCGACTTGCACCTGTTACCGCTGGGAACCTTTGGTGTGGAGCAAAGCACGATCTGGAGTTACAACGTCTATGCGAGCGACACCTGGAAGATCAAACCAACGGTGACGCTAAACTATGGTTTGGGGTGGACCTATGAAACCCCACCCACCGAGAAATTTGGAAATCAGGTCGAGTTGGTCTATGACAACAGTACGCTGGTTCATGCCGCGGATTACCTGGCAAAACGGAAAGCAGCGGCCCTGGCCGGACAGGTTTACAATCCCACCCTCGGTTATGAAACCACGGCAAACCTGAAAATCAAATACCCATACGAACCGTTTAAGAAGGGCTTCAGTCCGAGGATATCAGTAGCCTGGAATCCAAACTTCAAATCGGGACTGCTCGGGAAGCTATTCGGAGAAGGCAAGACGGTCTTTCGTGGCGGTTACGGACGCGTCTATGCCCGCCTCAACGGTGTGAATCAAGTCCTGGTCCCCTTACTTGGCCCAGGCATTCTGCAAGCGGTGAGCTGCGGAACGGTGAACAGAGATGGAACCTGTTCGCTTCCATCGGGCGCCACCAGCGTCAACCTCAGCACTGTATTTCGAATTGGCACTGATGGGTTGACCGCACCGCTGCCCGTACCCTCAGCGACCTTGCCGCAACCGTTTCTTCCGGGGATTGGCGCTAATATTAAAGCCGGAGATTCCACGGTCCTTGATCCGGAGTTCCGGCCGGCCGCAACCGATAATATCGACTTCACGATTCAGCGTGAGATTTCGCGGAACGTGTACGTGGAAGTGGGGTATATCGGGAGACGAATCCGCAACGAGTATCAGTTGATCAATTTGGACGCCATTCCCCACATGATGACTTTAGGGGGGCAGCAGTTCGCACAGGCTTATAAGAATGTCTACCTGGCGACTGGGCCTTTGGCTGCTCCTGCTGCTGGTACGGCCTACACGGTCACGGCTCAGCCGTTCTTCGAAACGGTGCTTGGTGGACCAGGCTCAGCCTACTGCAATCAGTTGATTCCCGGCAGCACGACTGCTCGATTCAGCAGTTGCACTCAAGCTGTAGCTACTCTCCAGCATGCGAATTTCGGGGCCACGGCCGTTTCGCAAATATGGAATGCGTTGGCCGGCACATCGTCCTGGATCTTGCCCAACGCCCTGTTCAGCACGAACCAGATGTCATCAGCCAATATGGTTACCAGTTTGGGATACGGTAACTACCATGCGGCGTTCGCAACTTTGAGAATGCGCGACTACCATGGTGTTACCGCCATTTCAAACTTTACCTGGGGGCGTGCTCTGGGAACCGCCGACGTAGCCCAACGCAGCAGCTCCAGGACCTTGACGGATCCATACAACATCAGTGCCAGCTACGGTACGCAGAGTTACGATTACCAGTACCTGTTTAATCTGGGCCTGACCTACCAGCCGAAGTCCTTCTTCGGGTTGTATGACTTCAAGAGCAAGCACGGCGTGCTGGGCCAGCTACTAAACGGTTGGGCCATCGCCCCGTTCTTAGTCATGCAAAGCGGCACTCCAATTGGTGTTGGGTATACGGAAGGAAACTGTACTGCGTGCCAGGCGTTCGGGGCGGTGGGAGCTCCTGGTGTGGCTTCGGTAGCTTCGGATGCCGAAAATGCCTCGTTCGTCGGAGCATTTACCGGTGGCCATACGCTTCATCGCAATGTCCCTGGTTCCAATGGCATTGGCATTACCAACTCTGGTGGCTTAAATATGTTCGCTGATCCAGCGGCTGTTTATGCCCAGTTTCGACCGTGTGTTTTGGGACTCGACAATAATTGTGGCGGCTGGGGAAACATTCGAGGCTTCAACCGATGGAACCTGGATGCCACACTTGCCAAGGACTTCAGGTGGAAGGAGCATCTCCGGGTAACAGTTAGCGTCCAGTTCACGAACGTCCTCAATCACTTTCAGGCGGCCGACCCGAGCCGCAACCTAAACAGCCCACAAACTTTCGGAGTGGTAAGCGATCAGGTTTACGCTCCTCGTAGCACGGAATTCGGTTTGCGCATTGGTTGGTAATTGACCGGGCGAATCGATCCCAAATAGAAAACGGGGCCCAGTACTGGGTCCCGTTTTTTGTTATTCGTGCGCCGGATTAAATTTGCGGGCTCCGCGCAAACTATTGGCACTTCCAACTGCACGAGTAGAGAGCGCACTGAGACTTGGCGATCTCAGCAAAGCGCTCTTCGTACTCCTTCGCGTATCCCTCAACCGCGCGCTTTACTTTCCAGACAGCCGTAATGAATTCTTCCTGTCGACGTGGTCACCCAGAAACAGCATTGCTGCCGGAAAAAAAACACCCGCCGACCGTAAACGGCCGGCGGGTGTTCTGACAGAAAGCAGACTTAAGTTAGAAGGTAAGTTTTCCCGAAACTTGTATCTTCCGAGATTGGTTGGTGACCGAGTCGTTGATCCTGCCAAAGATAGTGCTGTTCAGGACGGCAGTCGGGTTATCAAACGATGGGTGATTCGTCAGATTTCTGAAGTCAAATCGCAGATCGAAGTTGACGCGTTCAGTAATCTTGAAGTTCTTGGAAAGCGAAGCGTCGGTCTGAATGTAAACCGGCGCGACGAAGTAGTTGCGGCCGGTGTTTCCAATTGAGCCGGGTACGGGCGCCGAGAACAAAGCTCGTGCGGCGGCGTCAAACCAGAAGTTCCGTGGTGTTGGCGTTCCTTCCAAAACGAGTGTCCCAATATGCCGGTCACACCCGTTGCAGTCGGCGGTCGATTGAACCACATTGCTGACCGTGTTGATCCCTGAATAGACGGTAAATGGTCTTCCCGACATCCAGATAGTTGTTCCCGATATCTGCCAGCCGCCGACAATCGCGTCAAGCGTGCGATTGGCATCCTTGAACCATCGTTTGCCTTTGCCGAACGGCAGTTCCCAGACGTACGTTCCCTGGAACACATGCCGGCGATCAAAATCAGACCAGGTGTAATTCAGACTCCGGTCGCGAAGGTCAAAGGGCGTGCTGGAAGCGGATTGGACGGAACCTGTCGAGACGGTGCTCAACGAAGGATCCCACGATCGATTGTCCTTTGAAAGAGAGAGCGTGTAAGCGAACTGGTAGCCGATGCCGCCGGTGAGACGTCGTTTGAAAACGAACTCCAACGCCTTATAGTTCGAGTAGTCGCTGCTGTCAAAAACATTCAGCCCGCCGGTAAACTGAGGGTACGGCTGAAACACAAAAGGATTGGCAACCGTCTGCGAGATTAGTTGCTGTCCCGCCGCCCCACAAAAGCCGGCCGTGACATCTGCTGCCAGACAAAGCCTTTGTGACACATTCAAAGCCGCGGTGGCCGCGCTGCCGTTGGCGATCGAAGCACTTGCGAGCGTACGGAAGGTGGCAGTGCCGGCGTTGTTCGCGGCATTGCCGGTAAACAAACGGTTAATCAACGGGCTGTTGAATGTGGCGCTCGCCTTAATTGAATTGAACGCGCTCAAAAAGTTTTCGCTGATTCCCGGAACGCCGGCAAAGACATTCACCTGGTTGACGTTGTATCCACCCAACAGGTGCACACCGTGCTTCCCGATGTAATTCACTTCGAGGACATTGCTCCTCCAAAGTTCTCTTTGAAAGCCGATGAACCACTCATGAACTTGCGGGAATTGCAGATCTGGATCGATCACGCTGATTGAGCCAGTGCCAAATGCGGCTGGTTGCCGCAGGGCCGCGGGCGTGCTGGTTGGCGCCAAAGCGGCGATAACCGGGGCAACGTTGCGGAAGAGCCCGCCCCCCTGGCCAAAGGCAGAATTGCTTACGCCGATATTGTTTCCGGGCGTGCTTTGAAAGATAGATGAGCCAAAGAGGAAGGTGGCGATCCTGTCAGACGCGATCCGGTAGTTGCCCCGGATTGAAGTCTTGCCAGTTTTAAACGGGTCCCAGGCGAAACCTACCGAAGGCAGAAACTTGCTGTAGTCATTCTGGAAAACGTCGCCGTTCACCCACGAGATAGAGTTTGAAGGGGCGGCTCCCAACCTAACCGGTTGATTAGGAACCAGAATTGGACGGCCGTCCACACTGGGGTGCAACTTGGCCTCCCAGCGCAGTCCGAGATCGAAGACCAGATTCTCGCGGAACCGCCAACTGTCCTGAAAATAGAAATCAAGTTCAGGGTAAGTTGCCTTGTTAATCCAACGCGTGCCGGCCGGCGCAAAGTTATTTCCGTCCGACACAAAGGCCTGCGAAACGGTGTTAACTCTTCCGAGCAGGTCATTGATGGTGTTTTGCAGCCGCGTCAAATCAGTGGCGTTAATGCTGGTGGTCCCTGAGGCCGGTAGATTAAAAGCTCCGAATCCGGGGCCGTTGCCAAAAGTGACGATTGGTTCGATAGCAGATCCGGCGACTGAGGATCGGTCGTCTTTGTGACGGCTGAATCGCAAGTTCGTCCCACCCTTGAACGTGTGTTTCCCGGTGACGTATGTGACATTGTCGATGAACTGTAACAAGCGCACGCCGCGCGCATTATAGGAAAAGTTTGTATTCGGCGTCGCGACGTTGAGGAACGCGTAAGGAATATTCGGATCAGGGGTCGGCGTGAGAAAGCTGAACGCGAATTTGCTGATGCCGAAGATAAACTCATTTGCCAGCTTTGCTGTCGGTGACCAGCGCCAGTTGATCGCCCAGTTCTCGGGATTTCGGAATGTGTCAACAAAATTTGGAGAGCCGGGAAAGATAGGCCGGCCACCGTTGGCTGAGTCGCCCAGAGTATTTTGTTGGCCCTTGGCGTAGCGGACGTAAATCGAACTATTTGCACTGATCGTGTAATCGAACTTGGCCACAAAATCGTACTGCTTTTCGTGCTGGGGAGAAGCGAAATCAAAGCCAGCCGTGTTCAGGCCATCTCCCACGGTAAAATTATTCGGCGAGGGCGACGAAGTGATGACTCCCCCCAACGTCGGATCAAGACCCACGCCCGTCGGATTGGTGGCGATGTTATAGCTCGAAATGCAGGGCGCATTTGTCGGCGGAGTTCCGGTACATGCCGGAAGCAGCGTGCCACCGCTGGTGTTTACTGCAGCGGTCGAGGTGCCTGCGGGAGCATTTGCCCGGCCGACAACATAGCGAAACAAACCGGCACGTGCCTGGGGGGTATAAACCGTGCGGGTAACCAGTGCAGTGTCGTAAGCACGCAGCAGTTGCAGGTTGGTAAAGAAGAGCAACTTGTTCTTTATGATCGGGCCGCCGACACTGCCGCCGAAGATGTGTTGCACAAACTGTTCTTTGGCGGTCCCGGCAATCGTGACCGGATAGCTCTTGGCGTCCAGCCGCGGCGTTCGGTAGAACTCAAAAATGTTGCCGTGAAAGTCGTTCGTGCCAGACTTGGTGACGAGCGTAACCTGGGCGCCGCTGCTGCGTCCTAATTCGGCGGTGAAGTTACTGGTGACAATCTGAAATTCCTGGACCGAGTCGGGGTTGGGCCGGAGCGGCGTGAAGTTCGAGCCGCCGGCAGTCGACTCGTTAATGTCAATTCCATCGAGAGTGAAATTAAAGGCGCGGTCGCGCGAGCCGTGAACGTTTACGGCGCCGCCGGTGTTACCCCCAAAAACTACGCCGGGCTGAAAATTCAGCAGGTCGAGCGGATTGCGTCCGCGCGTACCCACAATCGGCAAACTCTCCAGGACCCTTTGCTCGATTGTGGTTCCCAGGTTTCCGGAGGTGCTGGTTTGCACCGCCTCGGCCGAACTGCCGACGTTCACCACCGCACTAATTTCTCCCGGTTCCAGTTCCACATTTACGGTCGCCGGCAGGTTGACATTGGCAGGGTTGTTCGTCGATACGAATTTCTTGAACCCGGTTTTTTCGACCGTTACCGTGTAGTTTCCGGCCGGAATCAAGTCAAAAGTGTAGGTGCCATTGTCGCTGGTTTGGGTGGTCAATGAACTTCCGGTTGCATCATTAGACAAAGTAACCGTTGCGCCGGCCACCGCTGCACCGGTTTTGTCGTGAATGAATCCCGTCAGTCGAGAGGTAGTTCCCTGCGCGACGGCCGACGAGAAAGTTGCCAGGACTATCAACGTAGCGACAACGCCAAGCACAAATCTGCTTTTCATTTTTTCGATCCTTTCAAGGAGCATTTGTTTTCGGAGAACGCGCCATCCTGCGAGGGTAACGACGGCTGAATAATCCAAGATTTCGTATTAGCGGGCGGATTATAGTGACGTGCAAGCGATAATGGTAGCTAAAGATTCTTATCCAACTGATAAGGTGGAGTAATTGGTCTGTCTGAGCTGGAGTGTCCGGTTTCTTGATTTCGAAACCGGTCGAGAGCGGGTCTCGTTAAACTCTCAGGTTGTTCGGGTGCCTTCCGGTTTTACGAGAATAGACGATCAAACTAACCGGGTTTGAATTCAAAAGAAGATTGATCAAAGCGCGTTCAAGGTCAGCGCTGAAGACGAAAACAAAGAGAGGGCCAACAGGTTGACCCTCTCTCTTTAAGTCCAGGTTGCTTATTTCAAACTGCGTTAGTCAAGCAGTCGTCGCGTCAGAAACTCAGGCAGTCAGATAAGCTTTCTGCACACCTGAGAGGAAATCCCAAAGAGCTTCTGCCGCCTGACCAGCCGCGTTCACCACCGCTTCCTGATCCTGAACGGCTACGCAATTCTTTTTCAGCACCGACATTTCGGATTGGCGGTGCACCAGATCCGCGTCTTCGTGAACGGTGAAAAAGGAAACTGCGCGGGCCTCATCGATCCCGTAGAAATCCTTCAACCCCGTCCGTTTGGTTGTCGCGACTTCGGGAATTTGTGATTCGTAAGCATAGAGCGCGGCGATTCCAAGACGATAATCGTCGTGGCAGGTCAGCGACTTGAGCCGTGCGACAGAATCAGCGGTTGACGGCAACAGCTCGGCTTCCTTTACATCGGAACGAGAAACACCCAAACCCTCGGCAAATCGCAGCCACAACTCGGGATGGTTTTCGCCGCCACGTTCCTCTTCGATCAGGTTCTCGAGCAGCAATTGTCGTACTTGCAAGTCGTCGCAGCGCGAGTGCACAGCGCTAACATAGGTTGGAAACGCTTTCACGTGAGCATAATACTGTGCCGCATACTTGCCAATGACCTCGCGGTCGAGTTTTCCCTCGGACCACGCCTGGTAAAAAGGATGACTCAGCATTGCATGTTTCGCCACTGCGTTGTCGATCCGTTCCTGCAGACTTGCTTGTTCCTCCATTAATCCTCCGCCCTTGTCATTTGATAATTGAAAACTCTTACTTCCAGCTGCAGGCGTAAAGCGCGCCCTGGGATTTGGCGATTTCCGCAAAGCGCTCTTCATAATCCTTTGCGTATTCTTCAACCGCGCGTTTGATCTTACCAAACAGCCGGCAATGAAACTTTTCCTTTGCCACGCGATCGCGCAGAAACAGCATAGCGTTGGCCTCACCCCAGTACTCCCGGTCTTCCCAAATCTCAACCGGGTTGCCACCCATCTTCAGGGCCAGGTCAACCAGGCGCGGGTCATTCACGTTATACCCGTTGCTGAGAAAAATCTTGTTGTAGATAGGCACCAGTTGCAGCTGAAGATGATAGACATCGTGCGGCGTGCTGGAGATCTTCATCACGTGTCCGAATTCATGCGCGATTTTTGTTGCGGCCAGGACAGTGCCGCCAATCAGGTTTCTTGATTCGAAAGGTTCGAGGGCATTCATTACCGGATAGTACACAGCGCTCGGATACCCTTCGTTAATTCGTTCCCCGAGGATGATGGTAGCCGCAATCAGCTCGCCTTTCTCGTTCCATTTGTATTTCCCGGTTCCGGCGCCTTCCGCGTTTTTGCCGCCCACGGTGATCGTCAACGAGAGATAAGGATGTTTTGAGTACATCTCCCATTGCGCCTTTCCGATGTCGGTTGAAAGGAATTCTTCCTTCCACTCCTGATATCGTTTCGCATATTTCTCGGGAATGTCTTCACGAAGACCACCGGCATCGGGTTTGGACGTAACATGCCGGTCACCCGCAGAATTTCGCGTTGAAATCATTTGCTGGGCGATGACGACTTGTGAGCCGGTCAGAGCAACAAGGACAGCGAACAAAAACAATCGGCCAGGTCTGGAACAGATATTCACGACTAGAATCCTCCCCTGCATGGAACTGCGTTTGAATTCTCTCGGTTGAGGGCTATGCGGACTTTTAACCTATGTGAGTGACCAAGTCAACCAAATTTAGAAGTCATTTAGCATAAAATTAACATATGAGAGCATAAATGCCGCGGCCGCGCGCGCCCGAGATTAGGGCGCCACTCGGAGTGGGCGCCGCAGTCAACGGTGAAACTATCTGCCCCGGACCGGACTTGGATTTGGAAAAGGATATGCTAAGCGCAGACTGGACAGTCCGCGCTACATGTGGCAAAGGACGCTGTTATTGATAGAGGAGAGCGCGCTCGCGTATGCGTCGAAAATTGGTGAGCGGCGCAGTCCACGAACGTGTCATCTCTTCAGCGCTCTCGCCACGTTTTAACCGCTCCAGCGCGTCGGAATTGACCAGCAAGCGCAAATAGCTGTCGACCTTCCACTCGGTGGCGAACAGGGAATGCAACGCGACAGCGATCTCGATACCGGCGAGCAGCGGCTGAAATCTGGCGCGGTCAACGATCACAATATTTATCCCACGGCAGTCTTCGTTCTTAAAGACGGAGGCGTTGGGCTTGAAAGTGACCGGCAGAAAACGCACACCCGGCAACCGCCGCGCATTCAGGTACGCAGCCAGTTTCTGCCCGTCCAGCCAGGGCGCGCCAACGATCTCAAACGGCGTGTCCGTGCCGCGACCGACGGAGAGGTTCGTCGTCTCAAGCAAGCCAATGCCGGGATAGAGAGTGGCTTCGGTCAGGCTGCGCATGTTCGGCGAAGGATTGATCCAGGTGAGACCCGTCGAATCGAACCACATCGAACGCCGCCAATTCTCCATTCGAATCACGCGTACATCGGCGTTGAGATGACGCTCTTCGTTGTAAAGACGCGCCAACTCTCCGACGGTCATGCCATGACGAACCGGAATTGTGTGGTAGGCGATAAACGAAAGTTTGTCGGCGTCGGCTATCGGGCCTTCGACGTCGATTCCGTTTATCGGGTTGGGCCGATCGAGAACGAAGATCGGCAGCTTCGCCTTACCAGCCTCTTCAATCACAATTCCGAGCGTCGAAATGTAAGTATAAAAGCGCACGCCGACATCCTGAATGTCGTAAACCAGTGCATCAAGATCTTTCAGCTGCTCAGGTTTCGGGCGTCGTGTCTCGCCATAAAGTGAGTAGATCGGCAAACCTGTCTGTTCGTCTTTGGTGTCTGAGACTTTTTCGTCGGCGAGCCCGCGGATGCCGTGCTCAGGAGCGAAGAGCGCAACCAGCTTTACGTTTGGGGCCTTAAAGAGAACATCGATGGTCGGCTTGCCGGCCCGATCGCGACCCGTGTGGTTCGTCACCAGACCGAGGCGCATGCCCGCGAGTTGTTTGAAGCCGTCGCGTTCGAGCACGTCGATGCCGGTCAGGACCTGAGCATCAGGCGCCGGCACCGCGCTGGTTGCCGCGCGGGCGGTAGTTGAATTAAGACGAGCGAGGCTTGTCAGAATTTCCGCCGCCGCATTTGCTGATTCTTCGCGAGCTTTGCTGACACTGGCGTCGGTGATCGAACTGGCGACGATCGACGCGACGCGTCCTCGCAAAGAGGCGACGTCACCTTTGCCGTCGGGATGCACGCGATTGCTGAGAAAGATCACGAACGAGTCGCTCGCTGGATCGATCCAGATAGATGTCCCGGTAAATCCGGTGTGACCGAAGGAGCCCACTGGAAACAAATCGCCTCGATTGGTAGAAAAGCTGGTCGCGATGTCCCAGCCCAGTCCGCGCGCGGCCCCACTTTCCGCGACCGCGTGTGGTTGAGTCATTGCCGCAATAGTCATAGGGCTGAGGACGCGCGCGTTGTTGTACTCGCCGCCGTTTAGCAGCATCTGGCAAAAGATCGCCAGGTCGTCGGCCGTGGAAAACAATCCGGCATGACCGGCCACGCCGTTCATCCGAAACGAGGTTGGATCATGCACCTCGCCGCGCAGCCACTGTTCACCCGCGGCGCCCGCGTCGGCGCCGGTATCACCCAGATAACTCAACTGGCCGCGGCGCTTTTCCGTCGGCGCGAATCGTGTTCGAAGGCTCGCCGCGGGGTTGAAGCCTGTGTCACGCATGCCGAGAGGCGCAAAGATATTGCGACGCGCAAAATCATTCAGCATTTCGCCACTGACGCGATGCACCACCTCGCCGAGCGCGATGTAGTTGATATCGCTATAAACGAAACGCGTTCCCGGCTGACTGCGCAGAGGCTCGCGATACAAACGCTTTATGGCTTCGTCGTATCCAGTCCAACGGTCGCGCAGATCAAAATCAGGGGCAAAGCCTGACATGTGCGTCATGAGTTGCTCGATCGTAATCGCATCGCGGCCATCGCCCTTCATTTCGGGGATGAACTGAACTACCGGATCGCTGAGCCGGACTTTGCCCTGCTCGATGAGCATCATGACGCTGGTTGTGGTGGCCACGACTTTGGTCAAACTTGCCAGATCGAAAATCGTGTCCAGCGTCATGGCTTCGCGCTGCGGCTCAACCGCGCGCGCGCCGTAGGCCTTGCGCCAGACAACCTTTCCGTGACGTGCGACCAGCACGACTGCACCCGGCAATTCTTTCTTTTCAATCGAGGTTTGAATCGCCGCGTCGATGCGCGCGAGGCGCTCGGCAGAGATGCCCTGGGTGGCAGCAGGGGACGCCGGTAGTTGGGCGGAAACGGAACGCGCTAAAAGCAGCGCGATGATGATAGTGAGCCGGAGGTGCCGGGCCATTAGTTGTTCAGTGACGAGCTTTCAGTTGAATGCCGGAGCCGCGAGGATACATTCCGGGTAACGATATCGGCAAGTGACCATTGATATCGATTTGTCCCGCCAGGCCGCGCGCCGTCGCCTCCTGCAGACTGGGCATATCTCCATAAGCGACCAGGTACGTTTGCAGCTTACGAAAGCTCAGGAGGATGTAGGGATTGCCAAAACTGATCCCTACCAGGGGAATCTTTCGCTCGATTAATTCGTTGAGGGCTTTCGTGCCTGGTTCCGGCAGGGCGACGCTGCGTGCCTGTCCCGAGCGAACACGCCCGTACATGGATACCATTACCACATCTGCGCGCGCGGCTCCGTCGATCGCTTTCTTCACCTCGGCCTCTGAGGAACGATCGTCCAGCACAGCAGTCTCGACTTTGATTCGCTGGCGCGCCATGGCCCAGATGAACGGCTGGGCAATCGTAGCCCGATCGTCGCCGTTGGTGATCGCCAGATTGAAGATTCGCGAAGTAGTCTGAAGGTTTAGCGGCAAAACCTTCGCATCGTTCCTGACGAGCGTGATCGCATCAACGGCGATATCGTCCGCGAGTTCGTTCGCTTGTTTACCGGCCACCGCGCGGTCGATGCCTTCAAGTGGAGTTATTCGCTGCTGCACTAATCCAAGGTCGTACTTGGCGGCCAGAACCTTACGCACCGACTCGTCGATGCGTTGTTCGGTCAGTCGCCCTTTCTTAACTGCCTCGTGAACGCCGCGGAAAGCTGCATCGACATCGGCGGGCTTGAGCAACAAATCGGCGCCCGCTTCGAGCGCCCGCACCGACGCCTCTTCCTGGGTGAAATAAATCGTCAGGCCACTCATGCTCATAGCGTCAGTCACAATTAGTCCATCGAAATTCAAATCCTTGCGCAGGATTCGATTCATGACGGGCGAAAGTGTTGTCGGCATCGTGCCGGTCTCAGAGACAATTTCGCCGCCGTCATTAGTATCGATGGGTCCCAGCTTGACGGTTTTCGGCAAGGGCTTGATTGCGGTCGAGTCGATGCGCGGCAAGCCAATGTGTCCGGTCATCACCGCGCCCACTCCGGCATCAACCGCCGCGCGGAAGGGCACCAGCTCGACTGAGTCCAGGCGTTCGCGGGTCACATCAATCTCTGGCAAGCCCCGATGCGAATCGGTGGCGGTGTCCCCGTGTCCCGGAAAGTGTTTCGCTGTGGCAATCACACCGGCATGTTGCGCGCCTTGAACAAAGGCAGCGACAAAACGCGAGACATCCGCCGGGTCTTCGCCGTAAGAGCGAACGTTGATGACGGGATTCGCGGCGTTGTTGTTGACGTCAGAGACGGGCGCGTAGATCTGCTGAATCCCCATCGCCCGCGCTTCACGAGCGGTGAGTTCGCCCGCGCGGCGCGCATAATCCGGATTTCCGGTCGCGGCAATCGCCATGTTCCAGGGAAAGTTGACCGTGTCGTCGAAACGCATGCCCGCACCGGCCTCCAGATCCGCCGAAATCAGGAGCGGGTATTTCGCCAGCTCCTGCATGCGGTTCACCAGCACAACTGATTCATAAACCGGTCCCCGGAACAGAATGATGCCGCCCACGTGGTTATCGACCACCTGATGCCGCAGAGCTTTGAAAGCTTCACTATCCTGGTTCAGGAAGGTGGCGTTGACGCCGACTGCAATCAGTTGCCCGATTTTTTCTTCCAGCGACATGCGCTTGAGTTCTTTGTCGGCCCACTTGATCGCGTCTTGAGAGGGTTTGCGCGAATAAGGTTTGGCTTCGGCGACTCTCGCCTTAAATGTATTTGATTCGCCGGAAGCGAAAGCGCCAAACCCTGAAGGCGACAGCGACAGACATATGAGCGCGAAGAGAATCACCGCCGCCGTCGTTTTACGTAGTGAAAGTTGGGGAAAGATCATGGCTGCTATTTACTGGAGATACCGGGAGCCAGTTCATCTTGCCTGCTGCTGGGAGCGGGCGCAAAAGCAAAGCTGGCGATGCCGGCGACGATCAGAGTAATGCTGCTGCCGATAAAAACGTACCAGGTCCAGGCGATTTTGGTCGCGAAGAAGATGTACAGCATGACCGCAATACTGGTACCCATTCCGATCAGCGCGGGTGGCTCGCTGACGCGACGCAAGAACGTGCCCACCAGAAAAACGCCCAGCACTGGTCCATTAATAAGAGACGCGATGGAGAGTGCCTGGTCGAGGGCTGATCGATTTCGGTGACGCACAAGCAAGGCAACTCCTATCTGTACGACACCCCAAAACAAAGTCAGAATATGCGAGACCTTCAGGTAGTGCTTGTCCGTTTTGTTTGAGCGAAAAGGTTTGTAGAGATCGTTGACCGCGGTTGCGGCAATTGAATTCAAAGAAGAGGACATCGCAGCGGCGAAGATGGCGGCGACCACCAGACCGGACAGGCCGCTGGGCATGTGTCTGGTGATGAAGTCCGGAAAGACCCGGTCGCCGCCGGCAAATGGAAACGCCGTCGATGTGGCCGTGGCATATCCGGCTTCGGTGAATGGATGGTAAAACGAAAACAGCAGCACGCCGATGAACAGAAAGCCGATGAACTGACCCAGGACGATGGCGCCGCTGGTTAACAAAGCCGTGACCGCCTTGCGCGGGTGGTCAGTGCAAAGGTAACGCTGGACCAGATATTGATCGGTGCCGTGCGTGCTCATGGTCAGAAAGCAACCGCCTATCAATCCGGCCCAGAAAGTAAATGTCTTCGTAAAGTCGAAGGAGAAGTCGAAGAGCGAGAACTTATTAAACTGCGAAGCATTCGCCATCGCCGTGCTGAATCCGCCGTCAATTGCGTTGGTGATAATTACCGCAGCGGCTATTGCTCCGGCGATGTAGATGCCAAGTTGGATCACTTCGACCCAAATCACTGCTTCCATTCCGCCAAAGTACGTGAACACAATCATCGCCACGCCCAGCAAAACGATGGAGGCGACGGTGATTACTTCAGCATTGGCAGAAGGTTGAAATGAGGTGTAAACAGCCGACAAAACAATCGCGGTAAGCAGTAATCTGATGCCATCGGCGATATTACGCATCACCACAAACAACGACGCCGCCACCATTTTGATCCGTCCGCCGAACCGCCGATCGAGGAGCTGATAAACAGTCAGCAGCTCTCCACGAAAATATGAAGGAATGAAGAGGAAAGAGATTACGATTCGACCCGCCAGATAGCCAAAGACCAGTTGCAGGAATTGAAAATTGCCACCGCGCGCGAACGCAATCCCGGGTACGGAAATGAAGGTGATGGTCGAGGTTTCAGTCGCGACGATCGAGAAGGCGACGGCCCACCAGGGCACTGACCGATCACCCAGAAAGTAGTCGGTGGTCGTCTGCTGCTTTCTGGCAAACCAGCTCCCAAACAGAACTATCCCGATCAGATAACCAAAGATGATTACAAGATCGAGAGTTCTCATGCGGTTCCTTTCAGACGAGCATTGGTGGTGAGGTCAGTACCGGGAGCGGTAGCGACCGGGTAACAATACCAGCAATCTCGATCATTGCTATCGGCTTGACCCGGTCGCTACCGCTCCCGGTACTGACCTCACCCTCAAATTGTGGCAGTGCCAAGTGCTTTCACGGCCTCGCTCACGACTCCACCCGAGTCTAACAGGGCTGCGGTTGCTTGTGACAAGTCGCAACCAGTCCTGGCCATCACTAAAGCGACCGGCAATTTTCCGCCGGCGGTAGCCAAAGCTTTCCTGGCCGCGCTTTCATCCAGTCCCGCCTCAGCCATCAAAATTCTGAGAGCCCGCGCCTGCAACTTTACGTTGCGCGTTTGCACGTTCGTCATCCGGTTGCCGGTGACGTAACCGAGACGAATCATCGTCGCGGTGGAAATCATATTCAGCACCAGCTTTTGCGCGGTGCCTGCTTTCATCCGGCTCGAACCGGCAATCACCTCCGGTCCCACGACGGGAACAATAGAAATCTCAGCAGCGTCTGTGATCGCGGAACCGGGAACGCAGGTGATCGCGATCGTTAGCGCACCAGCCTCTCGAGCATAACGCACAGCGCCAACTGTATATGGGGTGCGTCCGGAAGCCGCAATTCCCACCAGCACGTCGGCGCTACTGAAACCGCGTTGCTGAAGATCGCGGGGGCCGGCTGCCTCGTCATCCTCGGAAGCTTCGACTGCCCGGTAGCAGGCTTCATAACCGCCGGCGATTATGGCCTGTACCAGATCCGTTGAAACACCAAAAGTCGGCGGACATTCCGAGGCGTCCAGAACTCCCAGCCGCCCTGACGTGCCGGTTCCGATGTAGAAGAGACGCCCGCCGGCCTGAAGACGTTGCACAACTCCATCCACCGCTCTGGTCACGTCCGCCAGCACCTGGCTGATAGCCAAAGGAACCGTCGCGTCTTCTTCATTCATCAGACGCAGAATTTCCTGCGTCGGCAAAGAGCTTATTTGTGCCGTACGCGGATTTTCCTGTTCAGTAAGCGGGATGGATTCGGCGGCTTCGGGCATTATGAAGAGGAAAACCGATCCGGGTTTATACCGCAACCGGCAATCTATGCAAGTGTTCCTGGGCCATACGGCCGGCGGCGACGGTTGGAGAGAAACTTGGTTGACCGATGAAAGCTTTGCGGGCGACGCGCATCACCTGTTCGCGCAAGGGAGCAACTATCAATTCGCCGGCCGCGAACACGCCGCCGACAAAGGCGACCTGAAACCGGTCCTGCTCCATTTTCAATTTGCGAATTACCGCCACGGCCGCTTTACCTAATTCCTTGCCGGCTTCGTCGATGATTCCGAGCGCGACTTCGTCACCGATCCGGGCGGTGCCGATCACCTGCCGGCTGAATCCGGCGATGCGATCGTTGGTGATCGTGGGGGCGTAAATCGCCGTCGAAAGATCTTCCACCGCTGAGACTTGAAAATACTCACACGCCGCTTCGGTCAGAGCCGTCTGCGGCCCGCGTCCATCACTCGCGCGCGCAACCATTTGCAGCGCTCTGCGCGCGATCCATGATCCGCTGCCTTCATCGCCCGCGACTGGTCCCCAGCCGCCGGCATAGACACGTTTGCCGTGCCGATTGACTCCGACCGAGATTGATCCGGTGCCGGAGATTATGACTACACCGGGTTTGCCGTCCGTCGCTCCGTAAAGTGCGATGTCGCCGTCGCTGACAATCTCGATGGTCACGACTCCCAAAGTCTCAACCAGAACATCGTGCATGCGAGTGCGAATGTCTTTGCGGCGAACGCCGGCCAGGCCGATACCAACGGCGACCAAATCATCACGGTGAATCAAAGCCGCGCCGCAGGCTCGATCAATCGCATCGCGAATCGCTGTGACACCGCTTGAAACTCCCACCCGCAAAGGATTCGATGGTCCAGCCTCGCCTTCACCGATAACTCGATGGCCATCGAGCACTACGGCACGGGTTCGAGTCCCACCACCATCCACGCCCGCCACGAGTTCGCGGAGGGACGCAAGCCTACGGGGCAAAATATCGACAGGTTGCGCAGTCGTCGCCATTCGGTGATTCGATGTCCGGGAGGGCTCCTGAGATTTCCATTCTAGGCACCGCATTAGCCATAATGGAAACTAAAAGATCTTATTCATGTAATAACCCGTCTTGATGTAAAGTATCGCTCATGGACATCAGACAACTGAAAGCTTTTGTGGCAATTGCCGAAAGCGGCACGTTTACTGCGGGCGCCGGGCGAGTGCACGTAACCCAGGCCGCTATCAGCATGCAGATTCGCCAACTCGAAAACGAGACGGGGGCGCAACTTTTTGTGCGCGCGCCGCGCAAGGTGATTTTGACTGAAGCCGGCGAACGGTTGCTGGAGCGCGCCTACGTGATTTTGCGCGAGCATGACGCTGCGCTCGAAGAAATGGCCGCGCTCACGGGGGCACACAAGGGCCGTCTGCGGATTGGCAGCGCTTCGGCGATGGTGAGCGGCGATCCGCTGCCCCAAATTCTGCGTGAGCTGAAGAAAACATATGTGAACGTTGAGCCGTCGGTGGCGTCGGGCACCAGCGAGCATTTGATCCAGCAGGTGCTGGCCGGCGAAATCGACGCCGCCTTCGTCTCGCTGCCGGTCGAAGCTCGGGGAGTGCAGACCGAATTGCTTAACGAGGATTATCTGGTGGCTATCGGTTCGCCGCGGCACAGCATGGCCAAACAGAAAGTCGTGAGCGCCTACGCTTTGGCGGGCGAAAAGCTGATCCTGGGCGAGCGGGGCGGCAACACGCGGCGCTTGATCGATCAGTTTTTTGCGCAGACCGGCGTCACCCCGAAAGTCATCATGGAACTAAGCCGACTGGCCGCGATTAAGAGAATGGTCGAAGAAGATATGGGTGTGGGGATTGTGCCTTTGCAATCCGTTCGCGAAGAGGTCGAGAAGGGAATTTTGGTGCGCTGGTGGATCGAAGGTGCGCAGATCAATTGGCAGCTGGGCGTCGCGCGCCTGGTGGGCGGATACGAATCACCAATTCATCAAAAGTTTCTGCACCTGTGCCGCGAACACTTTAAACAGCCGACTTCGAATCCACCGCGCAGCAAACCTAAACAGAAGAAAAAAGCTGCTACTGCGTAACGTTTTTGGGTCGTTCGACGCAGCCATGGCTCCACCTAGGAAGCTCCGTAGGAGCAGAACGTTTATAGATTGCGAAATAACCAAACCTCCAGCTCCGGAGGAGCGAAACATGATCTCGATAAACATTGCGCTCCTCTGGAGCTGTCTACTCCTGGGACAGCGGTTATTCTATAAACATTTCATCCCTACGGGATTTACGTGCGGACGAAAGGTGCTCGGCAGCTTTGTGATTAACCTCGCGTTTCACCCAGTCCGCTAATCAATCTCTCAATATCACTCTCATCATTAAAGAAGTGCGTCGCCACCCGAATTCCTTCCGGCTTCTCAGTCACAATTATCCCGCGACGAAACAAATGACGAACAACTTCACCGGGCTTGTCACAGGCGACGAGCGTCTCTGCCGAACGTGATTCCTCGTTTTGAATCGGCGATAAGACCTGCCAGCCTATTTCTGCGAGACGCGAAGTCAGAAATCCATTTAAGTCCAAAACCCGTGCCTGAATGTTTTCGATGCCAACTTCGTTGATTAGATCCAGCGACGCTCCCAGAGAAAAGATGCCGGCGAAATGTGGACAGCCGAGTTCTACTCTTGCCGCCGTGTCGTGACGCGGACGAAATTCATCGTTCCGCATTTCGAAAGGATCATCGACGCTGAGCCAGCCAATCGAACGCGGCAGGGTCCGGTCCAGCAATTCACGACTGAGATAGACAAAGCCGCTGCCGTATCCGCCCAGAAGCCATTTGTGGCCCGTACTGCTAAGCGCGTCAATCTTCATGCGCTTCACATCGATGGCGAAAGCGCCCGCGGATTGCGCCGCGTTGATTACCAGCGCGTGCCGGCCTTTGATGTCGCCCAACGCTTCCGGATTCGTACGCAAGCCATTAGAGAATTGCACGTGACTCAAGGCAATGACCCCGGTGTCGTGCGTCATCGCAGCTTGCACGTCTTCCGTGCGCATTTCGCCGCCGACTGCGGGCAGAAGGTGAACCGGAATGCGCCGGTTCATCCAGGGCAGGGTCGTTACTGGAAACTCCAATTCGCTCGAGATGACGGCGCCGCGATCTTCGAGCGCATCAATGATCACGTTCATCCCCTGCGAAGTATTGGTGGTGAAAGCGATCTCGTCCGGCTCGGCATTTATGTAGGCCGCGACCTTCTTTCTAACGGCTTCACGATCGGCCAGCCAACGATTCCAGTGCACGTCGCCGTCGCGCATCATCTTTTCGTAGTAGCCGGCCGCCGCCGCTTGCGAAGCAATTGACACTGGCCCGGCCGCCGCACTGTTGAGATAGGCGACACGGTCGGTGACGGGAAAGCGTTGGCGGATTTCGGACCAGTTGATTGGCTGATTCATGAGCAAATTAGTATAGCCCAACGCTGTCAATTAACTCTTGTTCGTTTGTTCACGGGGGGTTAGAAGCACGATTACCAAAGCCATTGCATTGCGCGACTTACACGCTTAAGCTTAATGGCACTGACGAATGAAAGAGAATTACGACTTAGGTGGAATAAAGAATCCCTACTTCGAGCGGCCCAAAGGATTTCAAAGTATGGGAAGAATCATCGCTGCGGTAAAAGTGAATAACGTTACGGATCCGTCGATGAGTATCAGATGCGATGCACTGGTCGATACGGGCGCGTCCTTCATGGTACTGCCGATGGCGTGGCGAGATCGACTTGGAGATCTTGAAACGATGACTGAGATCGAGATGGAAACCGCTACACAGGAAACAGTTAAGGGCATCGTCTGCGGTCCCGTGCGTATTCAGATTGAAGGCTTTCGCCCGATCCATCATGAAGTGGCCTTTGTCGAGATGACTCCCGAAGATGGTGAATACGAGCCGTTGATTGGCTATTTGGTTCTGGAGCACAGTCAAGCCGGAGTCGACATGCTTGGTCACCGGTTGGTGAAAATTAAGCATATGGATTTGAAGTGACGTTCCGGCGCGATCGTTGTCATTGTAACTCTTAAGGCTTAATTGTTCGGAGGGTACAAGCACGTTGGGGAGTGGCGCGATTATTGGACAAAGGCGAAGGAGAATCTAGAGATGTCGCTGGTCGCCTAGGAGCGCAAGAAGCACAATGTCAGCGCTAATCGCGCGTAGAGTTACGTCATGTGGCTGACTATACGCCTAAGGCGGTTTCGGAGAAGGAAGCTCAACGTGCATACAGTCGTGCAGAGAGATTCCTGTCAGCAGTTGAAACGGCCTTAGAGAATAACGAATGAGCCGAAATACAAAGAGACAACCTGGCGAAGCAGCAAACGGGGCCACTAATCCGATTGAGGAATATTTTGCCGCCTTGCATCAGGTGTATCCTCCAGCGCGAGGAAATACTCGGGTCACAGTGAGACCGGATCGAGTGATGGTTAACGTTCCGTTATCGAAACGAGTAAATGAGCGAATGCGTCTCTTCGATCAGATGGCGGAAGTGGGGACCAGAATTCTGCTTGAGACCCACGATTACATTATTCTTTCGGGTCGATAGACTCCCTTGATTTGGAAGAGCCCGGACACCTCTAACCGCATAGATCCCGGCGGTGACCGCGTAGCATCAAACTATCGCGCCGCCGCTTCAAACCACATCGACCCAAGTGGCGGCAAAGTCACCGCCGCCGAATAGTCGAAGCCGTTCCATGGAACCTTTTCCGCTCGGATACTCTTCACCACCCCAAATCCGCCACCGCAATACTTCTCCGAATCCGTGTTGAGAATCTGTTTGTAAGTTCCTTTGCGCGGCAGACCTATCCGGTGGCCTTCGCGCACAATCGGTGAAAAGTTCCCGACAAAAATGATTTCTTTTCCGTCTGATGGCGCGATGCGACGAAAGGCGATTATGTTCTCGGCGGCGTTATCAACTTCGATCCAGCTAAAGCCGCTCGCATCGCTGTCGGCTTCCGACAACTCCGGATGATCCTGATAAAGCTGGTTCAGATCCTGAATCAGAGTGAGCACGCCTTTGTGGTTCGCCGATTCCAGTAGGTGCCAATCCAGACTTTCAGTTTCATTCCATTCGCGCCATTGGCCAAACTCGCCGCCCATGAACAGAAGCTTTTTGCCCGGATGGGCCCACATGTATCCAAACATTGCGCGCAGGTTCGCGAACTTCTGCCATTCGTCTCCGGGCATTTTGTTAAGCAGCGCGCCCTTCATGTGCACGACTTCATCGTGAGAGAAGGGAAGAATGAAGTTCTCGCTCCAGGCGTAAAGCAAACCAAAAGTCAGCGCGTTGTGGTTGCCGCCGCGAAACAGTGGATCGGTTTGAAAGTACTTGAGCGTGTCGTGCATCCAGCCCATGTTCCACTTGAAATCAAAACCCAACCCGCCGGCGTAGACGGGGCGACTGACCGCGGGCCAGGCGGTCGATTCTTCGGCAATCATCAGAGCGCCGGGACATTCGCGATGCGTTACTTCGTTCAACTCTTTCAGGAGAGAAATTGCTTCCAGGTTTTCGCGTCCGCCAAACTCGTTGGGAATCCACTCGCCCTCTTTGCGGCTGTAATCGAGATAAAGCATCGACGCGACGGCATCGACCCGTAATCCATCAAGATGAAACTCGCGCAGCCAGAACAGCGCGTTCGCAATTAAGAAGTTGCGCACCTCGTTGCGGCCGTAATTGAAAATGTAAGTGCCCCAATCGGGATGCTCGCCTTTGCGCGGGTCTGCATGTTCATACAGCGCTGTGCCGTCAAATCGGGCCAGCGCAAAAGCGTCTTTGGGAAAATGCGCCGGCACCCAATCCATGATCACGCCGATCCCTGCCTGATGCAGATGATCGACCAGAAACCGAAAGTCATCCGGCGTTCCGTAACGTGAAGATGGCGCAAAGTACGCGCTCACCTGGTATCCCCAGGAAGGTCCATAAGGATGTTCTTTCAACGGCATGAATTCGACGTGCGTAAATCCGTTTTGCAAAACGTATTCGGCCAACTGCGGCGCGATCTCGCGGTACGTCAGCGGCCGGCCATCTTCCTCGGTCACACGCCGCCATGATCCCAGGTGCACCTCGTAGATCGACAGAGGCTCCTGCCAGGCTTTCCGCTGCTGACGTTTGGCCATCCACGCGCGATCCCGAAACTTGTGTTTGGATTTGAATACGACCGAAGAAGTCTCGGGCGGCGCTTCCATCAGGGAGGCATAAGGGTCGGCTTTGAAGAATTCGCGGTGGCCGCTGCGGATTACGTACTTGTAGAGCTCGCCCGCGCTCAAACCGGGAATGAAAATTTCCCACACGCCCGAACTTCCCAGCGGTCGCATCTGGTGCTGCGAATTATCCCAGCGGTTGAAGTTGCCGACTACGCTGACACGATTCGCATTGGGCGCCCAAACCGCGAACGAGACGCCACGTTTCCCTTCATGAGTCAGGCAGTGGGCGCCGAGCTTTTCATAGATGCGTTCGTGCCGGCCCTCGCCGAACAGATGAAGATCGATTTCGCCGAGAGTGGGCGAGAACTCCGGCGTGCTGGAGGCGGTTCGACTCACTGCGCGTTTGCGCGGAACTGAGTTCGCACTCTCGCTTTTCCCCTGTGGCTTTTTACGATTCATCGTGAATAGAAACTGAGATTCGCGTGCCGCGTGCTACTCATTGCAACTCACCTCAAGACCCAAATCCCAAGAGTCCGCGGAGCGGACATCAGCGTAAAGCCTGGGGCGCAAGCCCCAGGATCCGATCAAGAAAAGCGAAGAAAGCCCGCGAAGCGGGCGGCAGCCGCATCGTTTTGGATTAATGTTAACTCAACGGCTGTCGCCCGCTTCGGAGTCTGTCGGAGAAAGTCGTTTCTTTGTGCCTCTGTGAAAATCTCTGTGTCTCTGCGGTGAAATTACTCGAGAAAACACTCACCACAGAGGCACAGAGATCGCACAGAGGCACGGAGATCAATTTCTCCGACAGACTCCTTCGCGGGATCAATTAACATTATGTTCCTTAGACCTGGGCTCACGCCTCAGGCTTTATGCTGACGTCCGCTCCAGCGGACTGAAAGAACGTTGCGACAATCGCGCTTACTTTGCTGCAGACAATTCATTCGCGACCGGAACCTTCAGCCCTTCGACAACTTTACGGTAAATATCCGCGCCAGTTCCGATCTCGGATCTGTTGCTCTTCGCCTCAGACAGTATTTCCAAAAAACGTTCGCGGGCTGATGGCAGCCCCAACTGGTCCATCAAGTCGATCGCGCGGCCCGCGTATCTCAGGATCTGAATTGTCTCGATGCCCGAAATGTCGTTGAAGAACCAGCCGCAGCTTGTGTACATCAGAAGCAGCATACGCTGAAGTTCCAGATAAGTAAGAGCGCGATGCTGTTCGTCGGCAGAGAGCCAACGACCGGCATGATGGAAAACAAACTCTTCGCGCGATGCTTGGTCATCCAGAATCAAGCCGATGCTTTCATCGCGTGCCAGCCACGGATAAGTGAAGAGATTGCCGCGCGTGGCTTCAAAATGCGCGACGTTTTCATCTCGCAAAAAATCCAGCGCTTGCCTGAGCGGCGTTCGCCATTCCTGGCTCCATCCCGGCTCACCTCCCGTTTCACAGCCGCAGTTGCGAATCCAACGCCCCACTCCGTGCGCACAACTCCAGGAAGTTCCCTCGCCGTCAGGACCGTTACTGATTTCGACTTCGAACGCGGGCGGATGTTCGTCGAGATACGCGGCGTAATTCGTAATCAAAAGCTCCCTGGCCGGAGCTTCTTCTGCCAGCGCATGGGCCAGACACAGATCGCCAAACTTGAAGTGATGTCCGTAGGTTTCGCCGTCGGTTGCGACGTTGATCATTTCCCGGCCGGTCGCGGCGAGTGCAAGTCGGTTAACGAATTGCGAGCTGGAGGTCAGGAGCTTTTCAAAAGCAATCGCGCGCGAAGTCGGGCCGTCGTAAAAGAAAACTGCGATCGATCGATCTGATCCGTCCCGGTGACGGCGGAGGTAGGGGATGCTTGTGTCGATGGGTTGCTCGTTCACCTCATGCCAATTGTTGACCCGGTCGCTATGCTTCGCACCCTCACCCAACCTCTCCCAGCGGGAGAGGAGAGAATCGCTCCCGGTACTGACTCCCCCGCCGTGGTCGGTACTGACCGCTGCACGAACGCGCGCGGCTTGATTAGGCGCGAGGATGACAAAGCGCAGGCCTTCCTCGATCAGCGCGTCCATAACCTCGTCGTTGCACGCCGTCTCGGGCAGCCACATCGCTTCGGCCTCTCTGCCAAAGCGATAGCGAAAATCCGCGAGGCCCCAGCAAATTTGAGTGCGCAAATCCCGCTCGTTACAAAGCGGCAGAATCGCGTGACCGTATGCCTGAGCGGTCGCGTTCCCGTGGCCGTTGCATCTTAAAGCGCTGTCGCGATCGGCTTCAATAATCCGCCGGAGTGTGTCCGGATGATTTTGTGCGAGCCAACTCAAAAGCGTCGGCCCGAAGTTGAAGCTGATATTTGCGTAGTTATTGATCGTGCGATCTGGCAGTTCGACAAATGCGTTGGGTTTGTAGCACTCAAGGTGAATCCGCTCGTTCCAGTCATGAAAAGGCGCGGCGCTTGGTTGCCGTTCGATGATCCCGGTCCAGGGATTTTCACGCGGCGGTTGATAGAAGTGACCGTGAATGATGAGCGCAGGCATTAGTCAATCAAAACATAGAGCCACGAAAAGGCACAAAAGGCGCAAAAGAGAAATGGCCTTCAGAGATTGGCGGGCCATCTTGTTTGTGCTTTTTGTGCCTTTTTGTGGCTCACATTATTTCAGTTTTTCCTTCTGCCAAACATATCGAATCCGACCGCCGCTACCAGCACTCCGCCCTTGACGACGTACTGGGCCCAGTTCTCGACATTCAAGAGCGACATGCCGTTGTCGAGGCTGGCGAGAATCAAGGCGCCCAGCACCGCGCCGAAAACCGTGCCGCGTCCGCCCATTAAACTCGTACCGCCAATCACACACGAAGCGATCGCGTCCAACTCCATCAGAGTGCCGGCGTCAGGCGAGGCGCTGCCGACCCGCGCCGTGTGCAGGATTGAGGCGAGTCCCGCGAGTGCGCCCATCAGACAAAACGCCGCCAGGATGTATCGCTTCAGATTGATTCCCGAGAGCCGCGCCGCGTCCGGATTGCCACCAATCGCATAGAGATAACGGCCGAATGTCGTATTTGCAGTAAGAAAGGCGCCGGCCAGCGCCACCGCGAGCAAAAATATCACCGGAATCGGAACGCCTCCGGCCTGGTTCATCAGAATGATGAAGGCAACGATGACGATCGACGGGACCGCAATCCGAATGACGATTGCCGAGGGGCTCAGCGTTTTTAGCCCGTGACGTTGTCGCGCCCGATTGCGGCGAATGTTTGTCCAGGCAATCGCGGCAATGCTTAACGCCGCGAGCGCGATTCCAATTCTCCAATCCAGGAAGTCACGACCCAGCGAGCGGAAGAATGGGTGCTCAACCGGAATAGTCGCGCCTTTCGTTAACTTCAAAATCACGCCACGCCAGGCCTGCAATCCGCCCAGCGTCACTATGAAAGAAGGGATGTTCACGTAGGCGACCAGCGATCCCTGGACGGCGCCGATCAACAGGCCGATGACAATCGCTGCTATCAGACAGGGCACCAGGCCCCAGCCCTGAGTCATCGCGGCGATGCCCCCTGCCAGACCTACCACGGCGCCGATCGACAGATCGATGTTGCCGCTGACGATCACCATCAACATCCCGACGGCGAGCACACCGGTGACCGCTGTTTGCTGCAGGAGTTTTGAAAAATTTATGGCGCCGAGGAAGAGGCCGTACGGATGGTCCTGATCGATCGTGGCCCACTGAAAGAAAAGCCAGATCACGATCAGCGCCAAAAGCATCGTGTAGGCGCGCAGCGCCGAGGTTCGTAATTTCAACCTGCCCGTTCCGGATGTGGCTTCAGACATAGTGTTTGTTCGATGTCATCCGTAGGATCGTGTCAGAACCCGGAGCGATAGCGACGGGATCGCAAGTACCGTCACACCGAATCAGTCGTAGCTATTCGACCCTGGACGTGAACTTTCAACTAGCTGCGTAGCAGCGGTCAGAGTTAAGCCCAAGGCGAGGCTTTGCGAGCCTTGGGTACCAACCATCTAAAGTGATCGAGCCCCGAAAGGGGCGACAGCGATCGCTGGTAATAAGCGGGACCCTGTTCATAAACTCTCTGTCGCCGCTCCGCGGCTTGACGAATCCACCAAACCGTTACCCAAGGCTCGCAAAGCCTCAGCTTGGGCTTAGCTCTGCCGCTGCTACGCAGCTCCCGGATCTGACACCTTTACGCTGCGCGCCGGATGTGTCCGGTGGCGCACGACATCACGGCTTCGGGTGTCGCTTCAGCTCTTGTGAATTCGCCGGTGATACGGCCTTCGTGCAAAACGATCACGCGATCCGAAAGGCCCAGAACTTCCGGGAGTTCGGAAGAAACCAGAATGATTGCCAGCCCACTCTCCGCGAGTCGATTGATTTGGGCATAGATTTCCTGCTTGGCGCCCACATCGATTCCGCGCGTCGGCTCATCAAGAAACAGCACGCGCGGATTCGTCAGTAACCATTTCGCCAGCACGACCTTCTGTTGATTTCCGCCGGATAGAGTTCCGGCCACAGTGAAAACTGAGTTTGCTTTGATTCGCAAATCGGCGGCGGCGCGTTCTCCTGCAGCGGCCTCAGCGTCTTCGTTAGTTATGAATCGGCCCGATACCCTGGGCAAACACGCCAGCGTCATGTTCCTCAGGATCGTCTGATCGAGAATCAATCCGTAACGCTTGCGATCTTCGGTGACGAATCCGATGCCGTGCCTGATTGCGTCTGAGGGAGTGCCGATCTGGACCTGTTTATCATCAACAAAAATCTCAGCGGATTTGCGGCCCGCGTGGGCGCCGAAAATAGCCATCAATAACTCGCTGCGACCCGAACCCATGAGGCCGGCGATGCCGAGCACCTCTCCCTTGTGTGCGCGGAAAGCGACACCTTCGACCAGCAGTTTCTCCGGCACTGAAGGATCTTCAACGGTCACATTTCGCGCCTCGAAAACTACTTCGCCCCGATCGTGTCTGGCTTCAGGAAATATCTGATCGACTGCGCGGCCAACCATTTTGCTGATAACGCCCGCCTCGTCAGTGGCGCTGGTCGCGCTGGTGTCGATCGTCTGGCCGTCGCGCAGGACCGTAATGCGATCGCTGAGGCGAAATACTTCATCGAGCTTATGCGAAATGTAAATCATCGCGACGCCGCGCGCGCGCAGATCGTTCAGAATGCCAAAGAGCGTTTCGACTTCCGCGTCCGTCAGGGCCGCCGTCGGCTCATCGAGTACCAGGATGCGGGCGTTTTGTGAAAGGGCCTTCGCGATTTCGACAAGTTGTTGCTGACCAATTCCGAGGTTGACGACCGGCGTTCTCGGATCAATTTGCAGATGAAGTTCGTCGAGCAGTTTTTGGGCCCGGCTGTAGAGTTCTTCCCAGTTGATGATCCCGAAGCGGCGTGGCTCGCGTCCCAGAAAAATATTCTCAGCGACGCTCAGCTCTTTGACCAGAGACAATTCCTGAAAGATGATCGCGATCCCGGCGTGTTCAGATTCGCGCACGTTCGCGAAGCGACGCTCCGATCCCTCGAGCACGATCTGGCCACCATATTCAGGATGAGGATAGACGCCGGCGAGAACCTTGATCAGGGTGGATTTGCCGGCGCCGTTCTCGCCAACAAGGGCGTGGACCTCCGCTTGACTTAGATCAAAGCTAACTCCATCCAGGGCCTTTACTCCAGGGAAGGACTTGGTGATCGCTTTCATTGAGAGAAGTGGAGTTTGCATCGCAATGAGGTCAGTACCGGGAGCGGTAGCGACCGGGTCTCAAACAACGCAATAAACGAGGACGAACCCGGTCGCTATCGCTCCCGGTACTGACCTCATCGCCTGGGTTTACTGTTTCGGCCATTGATCCTTCGGCACGTTCTTATAAACATCTTCCAGCTTGTGATAGCCGTCTTTGATAACTGTCTGCATCACGTTGTTCTTATCCAACACCATCGGTTCAAAGAGCAGCGCCGGAACGTCTTTCTTACCGTTGTTGATTTTGTCTTTGGCGTCGACCTTTTCGCCTTTGGCGAGCTTCATCGCTGAGTCGACGGCGCTGAACGCCAGCGGCTGAATCGGCTTGTAGATCGTCATCGTTTGTTTGCCTTCGACCACCCGCTGAACTGCGTCGAGCGCGGCGTCCTGTCCGGTCACCAGGACCTTGCCGACTAGCTGCGGTGGCAAGGCTGAAATGGCCCCGCCCGCAGTGCCATCGTTTGAAGCGACCACAGCCTGGATGTTGTTACTGTTCTTGGTGAGCGCGTCTTCCATGATGCGGAGTGCTTCGCTGGCCAGCCATTCCCGCGCATATTGCGTGGTGACAATTTTGATCTGGCCTTTATCAACCGCTGGTTGCAGCACGCTCATTTGGCCTTCGATCAGAAGCACTGCGTTGTTGTCCGTCTGCGAACCTCCGATCATCACGTAGTTGCCCTTGGGCGCATGGTCGAGCGCGTACTGCGCCTGCATCTGGCCAATCTTTACCACCTGGTGCGAGACGTAGAGATCGACATCGGCATTGCGGATCAGGCGATCGTAACTGATTACCGGAACGCCCTGGCGATGGGCCGCCTCGACAATTGAAGCCGCGATTTGTCCGTTGTGTGGGGCCACGATCAGGACATCGACGCCTTTGGTCAAAAAGCTCTCGGCCTGGTTGACCTGGGTAGCGTCGCTTCCGTCGGCCACCAGCACATCGCATTGGGCGCCGACTTCCTTGCACCGTTGTTCGAACAGAGCCTTGTCTCGCTGCCAACGTTCCTCTTTCAAAGTGTCCATTGAGAAACCGATACGCACCGGGCCCGTGCCCTTAACCCGCTTAGTGCCGTCGCCCTCAGGTCCTTTTACACAGGCAGAGAATGCAGCCGTTATCATGAATGCGAAGGTGATTAATTTGGCTCTGGATGTCATGGTGTAATCCTTTCGTGCCGATGACTTATTAGAAAAAGTGTCAGCCCCGATTGCGAATTCTAATTGCTGCTGGAGTTAATGCCGCCTCATAATACCCATGAACCATGGTCACTGCCAGCAGCAAATCAGGCACGTCAAAAAAATTCCCGCTCTATGGTTATCTTGGATTTCTGATCATCGTAGTCGCGGAAGCACTGCTGTTCAGCGGCAACCAAATCGTGGGCCGTTGGTTTACTCCGATCGTTTGGACCGGCTACATCCTCTTTGTCGATGGGCTGGTTTACGCAGTACGCGCGCGTTCGCTTCTGATGACTGACCGGCTTGAGTTGCTCGTCATAATCGTCGTCTCAATCGGCGGGTGGTGGCTTTGCGAGTTTTACAACGCGCCGCGATTTTGGAAATCGGATTTGGAACTCTGGTGGCACTATCACAACCTCGAGCCGAATCTCATGCTGCGGCGCGCCGGTTATGATTGGGCCTTTGCCACGATCTTTCCGCTGCTGTTCATTACCGCCGAGTTGTTTACGGTTACGATTTTCAAACGGTCAAATGCCGGCGCGCGGATCAAATTTTCCCAGCCGCTCCTTATTGTTTTTATCGGGCTGGGAGTTGCCGGTGTAGTCTGGCCGCTGCTGTTTCCTTCGGCGTGGTTGGCGCCGGTCATCTGGCTCTCGTTCATCTTCCTTATTGATCCAATCAACGCGCTGCGCGGGTGGCCTTCGATTACCGGCGATTTGGCGCGGGGCGATTGGCGGCGACTGTGGTCTCTGCTGGCCGCGGGACTGTTGTGCGGATTTTTGTGGGAGTTTTTTAACTACTGGGCCATCTCGAAATGGAGCTACACCGTCCCCTATCTGGGCAACGTGAAAATCTTCGAGATGCCGGTGCTTGGCTTTTTGGGCTTTCCACCATTTGCGGTTGAGTGCTGGGTGATCTATATCTTTGTGAGATCGTTGCTGCCACCCGCCGTACGCGAAACTGAAAGCGCCGAGATCATCGTGCGCGCGGCGTGAGCGGAATCTACCAAGTGTGATGAAAACCTGGATCAAGCGACTGGGATTTTGGGGCTTCGTTTTCTTTCTGGTGAAGGGGCTCCTGTGGCTGGCCGTCCCGGCGTTGGTGGCGTTGTTCGCGACGAATTGAGGGCGTCTCTTCCCGGCGAAGTCATGAGGCTTTGCGCAAAAACAAATCGGACGGTGAGTCTGCTGAGTCCGTTCGGACCAAGCGGTCTCATTCACACCTGGCTTTAGCCAGGTGAACCGCGCCAGACGCGCCGATCACCCGGCTACAAGAGTCTGTCAGTGAATTCGTGGCGCTGGTGTTTTCCGCGATCGTGTCCGAACCGCGAGCGGTAGCGACCGGATCAAGCGATACACTTGAAGACCTTTGTTGTTCGACTCAAATTGCCTTTTGATCCGGTCGCTACCGCTCGCGGTTCGGACACTAGTCGACACAGAGGCCACACCCGTGCACAGGGAAATGCTTTTTTCCCCCGACAGACGCCTTCAGCCGGGTGTGAATGAGAACTTTCCATTCTTTTCGTGAAAAGAAGTCATGAAACGATCGGCTTTCGGTTTCCTTCTGCTACTTTTTCTCTTAATGGCACAAACAGTGTCGCAGGCACAAGACGCAAGGCGGCCGCGTGCGCGGGAGGCCGGCGTAATCGTGGGCGTCCTGCCAACGGGGCCACTCAATGCCATCACCGACGTAGCCGGAGTAAGCATCGGTCACAGCACGATCATTAGCGGTGACAACGTGCGAACGGGAGTGACTGCGGTTGTGCCGCACGGCGGGAATCTCTTTCGCGAAAAAGTTCCGGCCGCGGTTTTCATCGGCAACGCTTTTGGCAAGCTGGCCGGATCGACCCAGGTGAATGAGCTGGGCGAGATCGAAACGCCAATCATGCTGACTTCAACTCTGAATGTGCCGCGAGTGGCCGACGCGACCATTGACTACATGCTCGCACTGTCCGGGAACGAAGCCGTTCAGTCCATCAATCCGCTGGTGGGTGAGACAAACGACGGCTATCTCAACGACATTCGCGGACGTCACGTGGGTCGCGATGAAGTCTTTGCGGCGATTAAGAATGCGCGCGCCGGAGCGGTGGAAGAAGGCGCCGTCGGTGCGGGCACCGGCACGGTAGCCTTTGGGTTCAAAGGGGGAATCGGCACGTCCTCGCGCAAACTACCAGCCTCGTTGGGCGGTTACACGGTCGGCGTGTTGGTGCAGACGAATTTCGGCGGAATTTTGACGATTAATGGGGCCCCGGTGGGTCGTGAATTGGGCCGATATTATTTGAAAGACGAGTTGGAAAAGAGCGGTCCAGTGACCGCGCCGAATAATCCTGACGGCTCGATCATCATTGTGATTGCGACCGACGCACCGATAGATCATCGAAACCTGCAAAGACTGGCGGGGCGATCAATGTCGGGACTGGCGCGGACGGGAGCGTCAGGCTCGAACGGGAGTGGCGACTACGCAATTGCCTTCTCAACCGCCGAAAGTGTTCGCCTGCGTCAAAATGCCAATGGGGCCCTGCAAGCGACCCAACTCCTGGCGAACGATGCAATGTCACCGCTGTTTCTGGCCGTAATCGAAGCGACTGAAGAAGCAATCTACAATTCACTGTTTCGGGCGACGAGCATCAGCGGTCGCGGTCATACGGTTGAGGCTCTGCCAATCGACCGCACCCTGGAGATTCTGAGGAAGTACAACGCAATTAAGCGATGAAATTCGTACCTGGTAGTGATGCAGTTTGATGTCCGACAAGCTTTAGCTTGTCGAAGCTTGGCGACAAACTAAAGTTTGTCGGACATTTATTCCAAACTGCATCAGTACGTGTGTACCTCAATTCATTGACACCCTATGCCTTACTCACTAGAATACGCGGCACTCTAAGACACCGGAGGACAATCGAGTGGCTCTCAAAGTTCGAATCAACAGAAAGAGTGTCGAATCAATGACCCGACAACTCACCGATCAATTGGGGGATTTGATTAGCAGTGGCGCGCTGGCCATCGGCAGCTTGCTCCCAAGCGAGCGTACGCTGGCTAACTCCCTCGGCGTGGCGCGAAACGTCGTGCGCGGGAGTTACGAATATCTCGAGAAGGCCGGGATCGTCCAGCGCGAAGGAAGAAAAGGACGCCGGGTGCGAGCTAAAACTTCCAGGAAGAAAGCGGCGCCGCGTAAGACGGTTAAGAAGGCGACTAAGAAGCGATAGCGCTGCGACTATTTCCCAAAATACCTGACCACGGGTTGATACTCCCGCGAATCCAGACTGGCCCTCCCTCATGGTCGGGCTTCCGGCACGTTTGGTCTCCATTCCATCTGAAAGTGCGTTCCGGTTTCACTGGTGCGCACAAACCCCAGGCGCTCGAATAAACCAACCGCGCGACTGTATCTGATTACCTGCAAACGGAGAGGCTTATTGGCCTTTGCGGCGTCACGCTGCAAGCGGCGCAGAAGCTGTGTTCCGACCCCTCGATTGCGGAATTCAGGAAGCAAAGCCAGGTCGATACAGCGGATCTCGTTTTCCCGGGAATCGACCAGCAAACGGCCGGCGCGTTCCCCGGCAGACAAAATCACCTCGTCGTTAGCCTGGGCATAATCCTGAGCATCAAAAGTGCGTTGCGCCTCGTGTTGCATATCCAGAAACTCTGCCACTCGATTTTCATCCCAGCCAAGTTCGCGCAAGTCTTCGCCGCGACTGCTCTTGTAAACTTCCAGCAGGAACGCAGCATCCTCGCCCCTCGCCGGGCGCAGAGTAAGTGAATTGTTTGGGTCGGTCACGTTCGTGATTCTAGTCGAACCGGTTTGAAGTTCAAGCGCCGCGGTACGCACGCCTCTGGCGTGCTTTTCCGGTGCGGCACTCCGGAGGAGTGCGTACCAATCGCTATCGCTGTGCAAAAGTGCGATAATCGGGGCGCTTTCCCGCACATCCGAATAAAATTCTTCGAGGTAGTTATGAAACGCATATTTACTTTCGCGGTTATCAGTTTGTTTGCCATGGTGACATTCGCTTTCGCCCAGGAACGGCGATTGACGATTGATGAACTCCTAAAAGTACGTCGTGTCGGCGATCCTCAGATCTCCCCGAAAGGAGATCTGGTGGCCTTCACAATTACCGACGTAGACCAGGCCGACAACAAAAGCACGACGCAAATTTATCTGGTGCCGCTGGGCGGTGGCGAAACGAGACAACTGACGAATGACGAGCACTCATCGGCCAGTCCGCGCTGGTCACCTGACGGCGAAAAATTAGCCTTCGTTTCCGCGCGCGATGGCGACGATGAAATCTGGACCATCGACGTGTCCAGCGGGGCGCTCAAAAAGATCACGACCATTTCAACCGGCGCCGGTGATCCGGTTTGGTCGCCAGACGGAAAATGGCTGGCCTTCGTTTCGGACATCTATCCTGAATGTCGCGACGATGCTTGTAACAAGCGGCGCGCGGAACAGGTCGCGCAGAACAAGGTCAAAGCCCACGTCGCAGAACGCCTTCTCTATCGTCATTGGAAATCCTGGAAGAACGGTATGCGTACTCACGTGTTCGTCGTGGCGTCCGCCGGGGGCGAAGCGCGCGATCTAACGCCCGGCGATTACGACGCGCCCCCGTTCAGTCTCGGTGGGCCCACCGACTATGCGTTCTCCCCGGATTCAAGTGAACTCGCTTTCGTCAGCAATCATGACAAAGTCGAAGCCACCTCAACCAACGCTGACGTTTGGTTGATTTCCGTCAAAGGTGGAACGCCGAAGAATATCACCGCGGCGAATCATGGTTACGACGGCTCGCCGCAATACTCGCCGGATGGGAAATACCTCGCTTACCGATCGCAAGTTACTCCCGGATACGAAAGTGATCGGTTTCGACTGATGATCTACGAGCGAAAGACCGGACGAGCACAATCGATCAGTGAGAGCCTTGATTCCAACATTGATGAGTTCACGTTCGCCCCTGACAGTAAGAACATTTATCTAACCGCCGAAGAACGCGGGCGGGCGCCGATTTACAGCGTCGCTGTGACGGGCGGTCCGATCAAGAAAGTTGTCACGGAGGGTGGAGCAAACGGCGATGTTCACCTGACCAAAGATGGCAACACTTTGGTTTTCTCGCGCAGCAGCATGACCAGGCCGGCGGAGATTTATCGCGCGAATGCGGATGGTTCAGCCACGACCGCCCTGACCACCACCAACGATAGCTTCATTTCATCTTTCAATCTGAAACCGGCCGAAGAGGTTACCTGGACCGGTGGCCTGGGCGCGAAGGTGGCGGGTTGGATCGTGAAACCACCGAACTTCAGTCCCGGCCGCAAGTATCCGCTGGTCGTGCTAATTCACGGCGGTCCGCAGGGCGCCTGGAACGACAACTGGGGCTATCGTTGGAATCCGCAAATCTATGCCAACAACGGCTACGTCGTATTCATGCCGAATCCGCGGGGATCGACTGGCTATGGCCAAAAGTTCGTTGCGGAAATTTCCGGAGACTGGGGCGGCAAGGTTTTCACCGACATCAGCAACGGCGTGGCCATGGCCGCGAACCTTCCTTATGTCGACAAGACTCGCATCGGTGCGGCGGGCGCGAGTTACGGTGGCTACATGATCAATTGGATCGAAGGACACAACAACGATCCGCGTTTTCACTACAAAGTTTTGGTTTCACACGACGGCGTGTACAACCTTGCGGCGATGTACGGCGTGACCGAAGAGCTCTGGTTTCCGGAGTGGGAGTTCAAGGGAACTCCGTGGACCAATCCGGCCATGTACGATCGCTGGTCGCCGCACAAGTTTGTGCAGAATTTCAAGACGCCGGTCCTGATTATCACCAACACACTCGACTATCGAGTGCCCGAGGGTGAGGGGCTGCAATTCTTTACCGCGGTGCAACGAATGGGCGTAGAATCCAAGCTCCTTGATTTCCCGGACGAAGGTCACTGGGTTACCAAGCCGGCCAATTCCGCGTTCTGGCATAAGACGGTGCTTGATTGGCTGGATAAGCATTTGAAGTAAGGTATGGCGCGGATGAACGCGGGTCTGCGCGGATAGAAAAGTAAGCCTGGTAATTCATCGCCCATAATCCGCGTTCATCTGCGGCTGAAATCCTGGAGGTTTGCCTCATACCGGGTTGGGCCAAAGCTTTGATCGGAACGCTATGCGTCGTGGTCGCCCTCGTCATTGGCGCTCTGGTTGTCGGCATCGTCTATGTCGCGCGCAACAAAGATGCGTGGAGAGCGCAAGGCAGGGAAGTACTGGCACAAGGAAAAAGCTTCGGAGCTACCAGCGACAACCAGGGCTGCCTTGATGAATCAGTCAGACGTTACAAGAAGGAGCCGGGCCTTCTGAAAGCTAATTCAACAAACCATTTTATGCTGAGCTGCCTGGAGAACAGCCGGCCGACACCAGGCTTCTGCGATAAAGTGCCCGTCGGCGATGTGATGAAGTTCCATGAATGGCGGGAAACACAATGTCGTCATTACGATCTTGGGGGCGATCTAAACTGCAAGTTTTCTCTCTTCATTCCCGTGCCGATGTTTTGTGGAGAGCAGAAGCGCAAGGGAAGTTAGCAGTAATTAGGCCGCGGATGAACTCTGATCGGCGCAGATAAGAAATAAGTTCTTATTCGCGGCCCCGTGGTCGTTTGCGCTAGTCTGCGGTTAATCGTGAATCGGAGGTTTACCTCATGCCACGTTGGTTAAAAATTTTATTGATCGTTGCGATTGTAGTTGTCGTGTTAGTACTTGGCGTGGTGGGAACCGGCGTCGTCTGGTGGATGAAGAACAAAGACGCGCTGATAGCCCGGGCCAAAGAAGGCAAAGAGTTTGGCGGCCACAGCGACAATCAGGCCTGTGTCGACGAAGCCCTCAATCGCTACAAAAAGGAACCCGGGTTTGGCAGTGCCATGTCCACGAACATCTTTCTGCGAGGTTGTTTGGAGGCGAGTAAGCCGACGGACGGTTTCTGTGAGAGCGTGCCGAAGACGACTGAATTTATGAAAAGCGCGGAGTGGCAGCGGGAGCAATGTCGTGGCGTTGACCTGGCAAAGGACAGCTACTGCCGTCAACTCTTTCAGCCGGTCCAGCAGTTTTGTGAGAAGGGTCCGAGTAGATCGTCGTCCGAAAGAAACGCTAACAATCAATGAGCCGGCTTGCCTCAAGGAGCCAGACTGGAGCGCAACCGTCTCGGTTGCCAGGCTTGAGCAAGCGAGGCCGCTTGCCTCCAGTCCATTTCACGGTTCTGGTTTTGAACCTACAAATCTAATCGAATCCGACGTCTCATGTCGTCTGCCCGCATCCAAAAGATTTTTCTCGTCCTGGTGGCGGTAATGGTGGTCGGCCTCGTTTTGGCCGGGCTGGTTTTTGTCAAGGCCTTCGATGCCTGGCAGCTCGCAACCCGGGCCGGTAACGAAGCGGCCATCGTCCAACACCTCAAGACGATCGCAGCCGTTGAAGCGCAATACTTCTACAGCCACCATCGCACGTTCGGCACGTTTGAGCAGCTGGTGAAAGAGCAAATGCTCAGTTCCAGGTTCGCTGGAAATCCGGTGACACTTGACGGATATGTTCTGACTTTGACGCTGACGTCTGAACCGCAGGCATTCGTCGTCGCGGCGACTCCGGTGAGCAAGGCGGCAGGCTCAAAGCACTTCTATTTCGATTCGGTTTCGCGCGAGCTCCACGTCAATTCTGAGAAACCTGCCGGTCCGAATGATCCAATTATGAACAAGTAAGTTTGGAGAGTATCCCACAGCTTGAGCCGTGAACCTTCTGTCGATGATCGCCTGAGCATTCGGAACCGCCCCAGTGGAATTCCGCTCATGTACCAGAGCTGGGGGAAGCTCTTGTTCATGCATTGGCCGATTGATCCGGAAATTCTGCGGCCGCTCATACCTTCACAGCTTTCAATCGATACCTTTGCCGGCCAGGCGTGGATTGGCGTCGTGCCTTTCACGATGTGGGGAATTCGCGCGTCCTTCCTGCCGCCGATACCAGGCACCAGCGCATTTCACGAATTGAATGTGCGGACTTATGTGCATTACGACGGAGTCCCCGGAGTCTGGTTCTTTTCACTGGATGCCGCGAACAGTCTGGCGGTCTGCGGTGCGCGGACGTTTTACAGCCTGCCGTATTTCAAAGCGACGATGAACCTTAATCAGAAAGACAACACGATCGACTATTCATCAGTTCGCAGTGATGGCCGAACGTACTCACAGTTTTTTGCCGCGGACGCGGCGGGCTTTCGGGCAAATTTCGATTCGTCGCAATTTCCGAAACCTCCACCGGCAGGGTTGGAAGCGAGTTGGAAGATAGGTGAACCGCTGCCGCTGTCACAGCCGGGTGAGATCGAATTCTTTCTCACCGAACGTTACTGTCTCTATTCGTATCAACGCGGCAGGCTCTATCGTTCGCGCATCTTTCACGATCCGTGGCCCTTGCGCGCCGCCTCAGTTGATTCATGTAAATCGACAATGATTGAGTCGCTGGGAATTGCTCAGCCGGAGGGCGAACCGCTTTTGCATTATGCAGAGTCGATCGCCGTGGATATCTGGCGGTTGCAGCGTGTGTCAGAAGCCCGACCGTGAGGGAGGGCAAGGTCAATCCAGAACTCATCCGCAGATTACGCAGATGAGACAAGGTCGATCCTTTGAGCCCTTCGAAGTAATCTGCGTAATTTGTGGATAAGTCCCGAAGAATCCTCCCTACGGTTGTGCTTCTGAGACGACGAAGAGTTCCTGCGAACCTAACTTGTATGGTTCGAACTTGAGCGAACCGTAGAGATCCAGTACCTCAAATCCTGCGCGTCGCAGCATTCGTTGAATCTCGGCTGCGGTGTAAATCCAATGCTTTGCCAGGCGCGACTCAGATTGGCCGTCCCGCTCCAGGATGTACTCGCTATCGATGCATCCCTCGGCCGCGTTGTATCGCTCTTTGGTAATCAGGTTGATATCGCCAACCTGGTGACAAGTCTGCTCTTCAAAATCAGGCAGGAAGGATTCGGCGGCCATGGCTGTTTCCACGATGAAACGCGAGCCCGGTTTCAGCGCGCGAGCCATCCCCTTGAGAAACGTCTCCATGTCGTCGTATTCCAGAAAGCCAAAACTATTGCCGAAACAATAGGCGCCGTCGTAGATGTGTTCGCCTTCAATCGCGCGTTTGTCGCCCAGAATGAAGTCGGGCGGGATGATGGGAGTAACTCTTGCTGTGGAGTCAGTACCATCCGCGTGAGCGGATGGGTTAACGAGGCTGCGGATTGATGCGCGGGCCTCATCGATAAACTCTTCAGAAATGTCCATTCCGGTGACGCTCAGTCCACGCCGGGCCAGCTCGAACGACAGTCTTCCGTTTCCGCACGGCACATCGAGTACGTGCGCGCCAGGCTGGCAAAGCAGCGTTTTGACCAGGAAATCTGCCTCAGCTTTGGTTTGTTTTGGTGGAATGGCCTGACGCCACAAATCGAGGGTGACGCCGTGAAAAAAATCTTCGTACCAGTTGGATGGAACAGACATTCGCGGTTTGTCGGGTGGTGATTTAGCGGTCATTCAGGGTTGTGCAAGACTATGAGTAACGAACCACGGCATTGTCCGAGATGCGTGAATGCTTTGTAAAGAGGAAACGACGTTGAGGGTAGCGTCCTATTTGCGGGAGCGTCGTGCTGAGGTCACGGAGTCAGTACCGGGAGCGGTAGCGACCGGGTCAAGCCGACAGCAAAATTGCTGGATTGCTACCCGGTCGCTACCGCTCTCGGTACTGAGCTCATCCTCAAATTAGGACTACGGCAGGTGTCTACTTAGCGAGGTATTCGCGACGCGATCGTACTGATACATCCGGCAGGCTTACTTTTACTGACAGTGCATGAACGCTGCCGTCGCGTTTCAATTCATCAGGGTAAAAGCCAAGCCGGTATTGATGCCGCAGTTCCTCGGCAATCAGCGCAAAAGTATCTTTCAAGTTTTTCGTTTCACCCTCATAGAAGCGGCCGCCGGTTACTTCCGACAATTTTTCCATCAGATCGTGACCGTCGTAGCCGAGTCCGCGGAGACCTCCCCTTCGGCCGCCGGGGCCGCCGGGGCCGCCGGGGCGGCGAGGCCGCTGAGGAGTCGTCGAATCAAAGGGTCGTGGAAAAGGAAAACGCGGACGCCGTGGTGGTCCCAGAAAACGAAGTCCTTCCGGCAGATAGTAAATCGAGTAAATCATAGCGTCGGCTTCGGACTCGGATCTGAGCAGGTCTTCAGGAGTCACCACGCTGCCGTGATCGTTTCCATCGCTGAGCAGGATGATTGCCTTGCGGCCCCGGATTGGTTGCAGCACTCGGCTCGAGACGTCCATGAGCGAGTCATACAGAACCGTGCCGGCCATCTTGCCAACTTGCGCCTGCTTGATTCCTGACTCGAGCTCCTTGCGATTGCTGGTGAGCGTCGTCAGCTTCTGCTCCTGCCAATCGAAGGTGACGATCATGGCGCGATCCTGCGGTCGCAACTCTTTCACGAAAGCCTTGGCAGCCTTCTTGATGTCGTCGAGCACCCCGCTGGTGCTCAAACTGGTGTCGAGCATGAGCACGACGTTCAAAGGCTCTTCGCCGGCGTCGAAAAAAGCAATCTTCTGCTCGACCTGATTGTCGAAAAGCCTGAACGCTTCAATCTTCAGATCACGGACGTAGCGATTCTCGCGGTCACTGACAATAACCGGGACACTAATCAGGTTGGTGTCAATCTTGATCGTGTCGATGGGTTCCTGAGATTGGCCCTGGATTGTTGAAAGCGCGCCGCCCAGTGACGCGCAGAGGCCTACGAAAAGAAAAAGACTTCGCCACGCGAAGCGTCGAGGGAAAGCTCGTCTAGTCATTGTGCCTGCCGAGTGTTCCGATTTTGGAACGAAAACGAGACCAGAAAATTATTGCGGCGACGCTGGGTTAGACGCTCAAAGAGGTGACTTGGTTTGATTAGTGTCAGAAGCCCGACCGTCAGGGAGGGCACCGGATGATTGACAGGATTAACATGATGAACAGGATTTGAGAACAAATTCCAACTGTCTGGATATCTTGTTAATCCTGTCAATCATGTCCAACTTGCCGTGCCGTCTGACGCTATTCAGGCCGCTCCAACGGCGGGAGCACGGCGATGAAGTCGTCGGCGAAGCGGCGGCCATAATCGTCCAGCAGTTGACTGACACGCGCGTGGTCCTTTGATCGGACGATGAGCCCGGCGTGATGTTTCTTCTTTGCGCGATACCAGATTTCCGGATCCTCATACGTAGACGTGTCGGGGAATTCCTGCCGCGCCAGAGAGAGAATGATCCCAGCATGCTCTTTCGTCGGCTTCAGACGAGGGCGAACTTTTGAACCGGCAACCTCGAGCTTGGCCCACTCGCGCCAAAGATTGATTCCTGATGCGGCCTCGAGCACATCTGCAATGTAGGCTCCCCCGACGCGCGCTGCGATTTCCAGAAAATAGAAGTCGCCGTCGGCCTGGCTCTTGATGAACTCAGCGTGCGTGGCGCCGGTTTCCATCTTCATGGCTTTGATCAACCGGCGATTGACGTTCAGAAGTTTTTTCTTCTCAGCCGCGTTATGTGGAATTGTTTGCGAGATGTAAGCGCCGCCGCCGTGCGCGACCTGCAGGGGCGGCCGGCCGTACTTGTTGACACCCGCGAAAGCGACGCGGCCGTCAGTGACCAGCGAATCGACGTGATAGACCTCGCCGGCAATGAACTGGGCCAGCACGTGATAAGAAGCACGTTCGCGCAGAGTCTCACGCTGATTCAGTTCTTCGATTGCCTGCCGGACCTCGTCTGCGGTTTCGATTTTGCGAATGCCGATTGCGGAAACGTCCGAACGCGGCTTCAAAACCCAGGGAGCGGGGACGCGTTTGAGATAGTCACTGATCTCTTCGTTGTTGATCGCGACCACAAACTCCGGAACGGTCAGGCCGGCATTTCGTGCGTTAACAGCCATTGCGTACTTGTCGCGGAAAGTTTTCGCCGCAGTGCTGCTCATGCCGGGCAGGCAGAGGTGCTCGCGCGCCAGAGCAGCGATCACCACATCGAATTCTTCGAGGGCCACTATTCTGTCGGGTTTGCGCGTCTTGCCAATGTGGCTGACCAGGTCCAGGAAAAGTTCGACCGGCGCATCGTTTGGCAAAGCGAATACTTCGTCGAGCGCCTCCCGCGGCCACTCTTCGTCAAGCATTTTTTCTTTGGTGACCAGAGTGACGTTGCAGCCCTCGGCTTTGCAGGTACGCATAAAGTCGCCGCCCTTAAAAAAGGTGGCGAAGCAAACTACGTTGAGTGGTTTTGATTCGTCTGCGCTCATAGGAAGTTGCGCCAATATACATCTTTGCTGCCGTTTGGTCAGCAGAATCGTGTATAGTGACCGCTCTTTTTGGTGCGCACGCCTGCGGCGTGCTTTTAACGACATTGTTTGGTTTTTCACGGCACGCCAGAGGCGTGCGTACCGTTTCATATGATTTTTCGCGGACCATACCCTGATGTGACGATCCCGGAAGTTTCGCTCACCGACTTCATCTTCAGCTCGACGGCACAAATCCAGGACAAGACGGCGCTGATCGATGGCCCGACTGGTCGCACGCTGACTTATGCAGAGTTTGAAGACGCCGTTCGGCGGGTCGCCGCGAGCCTGTCGCAAAAAGGATTCAAGAAAGGTGACGTCTTCGGCATCTTCAGCACCAACTGTCCGGAATATGCGATAGCTTTTCACGCGGTCGCGATGCTGGGCGGAATAAATACGACTGTGAATCCTCTGTACACGGCTGAAGAGGCAGCATTTCAATTGAAGAACGCCGGCGCGAAACTGCTCGTAACTGCGCCGCCATTCATCGAGACGGCCACCACCGCTGCGCGCGAGGCCAACATCGAAGAGCTGTTTGTTTTCGGTGAAGCAAAGGGTGCGAAGCCTTTCGCCTCGTTGCTTGATAGTGATGGAGTTGTGCCCCACGTCGAAATTGATCCGAAGAACGATCTGGTGGCGCTGCCGTATTCGAGCGGCACGACCGGCCTGGCCAAGGGCGTCATGCTCACTCACCACAACCTGGTGGCGAACATGTGCCAGATGGACGGGCTCGATTATTTTGAACGCGAGGACATTCTGCTTTGCGTGCTGCCGCTGTTTCACATCTACGGGTTAGTCGTCGTGCTGAACATGGGGCTGCACCTGGGCGCGACGATCGTGATCATGCCGCGATTTGACCTCGAACAGTTTCTGAGTCTGATTCAGAAGTATCGCGTGACGTTATCGCATATCGTGCCGCCCATTGTTTTGAAACTGGCGCGGGATCCGATGATTGATAACTTTGATTTATCGAGTTTGAAAGTGGTTTTCTGCGGTGCGGCGCCGCTGGGACCTGAGCTTTCGCGCGAGTGCACGGAGCGCGTCGGTTGCGGGATTCGGCAGGGTTACGGCATGACGGAAACCAGCCCTGTCACGCATAGCAGCCCAGCCGATCCGGCCAGGGTGAAAATGGGTTCGGTGGGCACGGCAGCGCCGAATACCGATTGTAAGTTGGTCGATCCGGCCACGGGTGAAGAGCTCGGCCCTCGTCAGGAAGGCGAGCTTTGCGTGCGTGGCCCGCAAATCATGAGAGGCTATTTGAACAATCCGGAAGCGACGGCGCGCACGATTGACTCGGACAATTGGTTGCACACAGGCGACATCGGGTACGTGGATGAAGACGGTCACTTCTTCATCGTCGATCGCGTTAAGGAACTGATCAAATACAAAGGTTTTCAGGTGGCCCCGGCAGAACTCGAAGCTATTCTGCTGACACATCCGGCCGTGGCGGACGCTGCGGTCATTCCTTGTCACGATGACGAGGCCGGCGAGGTACCGAAAGCTTTTGTGGTTGCGAAACAGGAAATATCGGCGGAAGCGATTATGGATTTCGTGGCTGAACGGGTAGCGCCGCACAAGAAAATTCGCGAGCTGGAATTTATTGAGCAGATTCCGAAATCGCTTTCGGGTAAGATTCTGCGCCGGGTCCTGGTCGAAAAGGAACGGGCCAAAGGGCCGCATCGTTTGGGAGCAAATTCATGAGTGCACAGGTTTCACCGGACAGAGTCTCGCGCGCCGTGCGCGGTTATTTTTTGGCGATTCGCGCGATGGATCCCGAGGCGTTCGCCAATACTTTCGCCGAAGACGGCACCACCTGCGATCCCATGGGGGCCCCGCCAATTACGGGTCGTGCAGGCATTCGCGAATTCTTTGAATCGATCTGCAAGAATTTTAAGAGCGTCTCACTGGACGAAGATTCAATTTTTGTTTCGGGGAACGGCGCGGCGGTGAAATGGTCCGGCAAAGGAACCAGCAACAGCGGCAAGGAAGTAAAGTTCGAAGGCATCGACGTGTTCGAAGTAAACAACGACGGCAAGATTCAAAACGTCTGGGCCTATTGGAACCCGGGAGAAATGATTGCGCAGTTGTAAGAATCTGATCCGACCTCAGCGGCTCAGTACCATCCGCGTAAGCGGATGGGATCAAGACGCGTCCAGCGGCTAAAATAGACTCCTTATCCCACCTCCTCACGGAGGTGGTACTGACTTCAGACTCGATCGTTTTTATGTCACAAATCATAACCACACCCGCTTGGACAATTCCGGGATTCCTGGAAGCTCGCGAAAACAATCATCTCTTTATCGGCGGCGCCGACGCGACCGCGTTGACCTACAAATACGGCACACCGCTCTTTGTCTTCTCTGAAGCGCGTATCCGCGGCAACATCGCCCGGCTGCAAGCGGCCGCTAAGCAGGTCGATCGTCCGATCAAATTCTGTTACGCGTCGAAAGCAAATTCGAATATGGCGGTGCTCGGGGTTGTCCGGGATGCCGGCATCGACATCGAAGTCAACAGCGGCGGGGAACTGTTTAAAGCGCTGCGCGCGGGCTTTCACCCCGGTCAGATCATCTTCAACGGCACCAGCAAGACGAACGACGAACTGGATGAAGCTGTGCGCGCCGGCATCTATTCGATCAATGTTGACTCGATTTACGAAATTGGGTTGGTGGAAGATGCGGTGCGAAGGGCGCGCGCCGAACTGAACTCAGGATTACCGCCCGCCCGCATCGCTTTGCGGCTGGTTCCCGAAATCGGCACGCGCTCACATCTCGGTTTGCAGACTGCGCTGTTGACTTCAAAGTTTGGGATCTCTTCGTCGGAGGTGCTCGAAGCATTTCGCCGCGGCTTGCAGCATCCCGAGCTGGTCCATGTGTGCGGGATTCACATTCATGTCGGCTCGCAGACACCCGATGTCGAACCGTTTGCGGAAGCTTTCAAGAGCATGTGGAACCACCTGATGACGATTCATCGCGAGACGGGGCTGACCCTCGAGCACATCAATCTCGGCGGCGGCATTCCGGTGAATTATCTCCGCGATCCTTCACAGGCTGACGAACTTCCTGAGCATGAACGCGAAATGCTCGGCGCTGACCTGGAGCCATCGGCGGTGCTGACCGAAGCGTTGCGCGTGGCCCGGGAATCTGCGCGCGACGCCGAGGCGGAACACCTGCTGGAAAACGTGACGATCCTGCTCGAGCCGGGGCGCAGCATTATCGCAGACACCGGGCTGGTGCTGACCAGGGTTCAGAATATCAAGCGCCGGCCGGAAACGGATGACGTGTGGCTCCTGACCGACGCGGGCTACAACCTCCTCTTGTCGATGAACAATTACAAGTGGTACTACCACCTGATTTCAGCTTCGCGCGCGTGCGAACCGGTGGATGCGCAATACAAAGTCGCGGGCCCTCTGTGCGATTCGGGTGATGTGTACTTTGACATCGAGCGCCACGGCCGTTTGCCGGATTATCGTCTGCTGCCGCGCGACGTGAAACCGGGAGAGGTGTTGGCGCTGTTGAATTCAGGCGCCTATTCGCTCGCGCAAATGTTTCCGTACAACGGTCGACCGCTGCCGGCGGCGGTGATGGTGCGGTCAGGCGGCAAAGCTGAATTGATCAGGAAGCGCGATACGTATGAGGATTTGTTGATGAATGATGTGTGGTAGTCAGATTCAAGATTTCAGAATACAGATTCCAAAATTCAAGATTCAAAATTCAAAATTCAAGATTCCAGAAGCAATAGCTTCCTTGATATTCAAGGTTCAACATCAGCTAAGTCCATACTCTCGACTCTGTTCAGTCGGGTTCTTGAATTTGGAATCTTGAATCTGGAATTCTTCGAGTATAGTTTCGCGGCTTTTCCACTTCAAAAACGAGGTCAACCCTCATGAACTACAAAAGATTTGAAGACCTTCCGGTTTGGAATGCAGCGATAAATCTGGCCGTCGAAATTTATGCTCTGACCGAAACGACTCCATTCCGTAGACGAAGAAGCCTCAGGGATCAAATTGAACGCGCTGCCGTCTCCGTTTCAAACAACATCGCCGAAGGCTTTGAGCGGGGCACGAACAAAGAGTTGCTGGCCTTCCTTTACATCGCCCGCGGTTCCGCGGGTGAAGTTCGCTCAATGCTTTGCCTCCTCGAACGGATCCCAGCTTTTGGCTCGCTGAGCAAAGAAATCGCCTTGCTCAGGAAAAGAGCAGAGAGTTGTTCGCGACAGTTGAAGGCCTGGGCTCAGTCGCTTCAGGATTCGGATTTCCGGGGCGAGCGTCATGTCAATCAACGAACAAAACGAATCGATCAGGCCGCCCGAGATCGTGAAGAATTCTTAAAGGAACTGGCAGAGATTAGAGCGAAGGGCAAGACGAAAGACGGCCAATAGCTCTCAAGACGTCGGCTAGCCAGACGGAAATAGACCTGTCCATCTAAATGAACTCGAAACCCGAAACTCCAAACCCGAAACTGACCAACGGCCAGCTCATTCGCGGCCTGGGACTCGTCGCGGCAATCTCAGTCAACGTCGCCAACGTGATCGGCACCGGCGTGTTTCTGAAAGCGCGCGTGATGACCTGTAATGTCGGCACGCCGGGAAAGGCGCTCACTGTCTGGCTGGTTGCGGGATTGCTTTCGCTCGCGGGCGCGCTCACTTACGCTGAACTTTTGGCGATGATGCCGCGCGCGGCGGGTGAATACGGAATCATGCGCGATGCGTTCGGACGTCTCTCGGGATTCATTTACGGATGGACTCAGTTTGCCATCGCGCGCAGTGCGTCTGCCGCAGCCCTCGCTGTCGGTTTCGCCATCTTCCTCAATGCGCTTTTGAAGGGCGCGTTGAATCAAACCTTCTTTACGATTCCATACCTCAACGTTCCGTTCGGCCGCTTGCAGCTCGTCGCGCTGGGGGCCATTGCCGTCACAGTGCTTATCAACTGCGGAGCAATCACCTTGAGCGGCGGCGTGGCGACCTTTCTTACTTCGATCAAGGTCCTGCTCTTGATCGCCGTGGGACTGGGCGCGTTCTTCTATACCAACGGCGATTGGTCGCATCTGTCTCAGGCGAATGTCGGCGGCACGTGCGAAGGTGTCGCGATTGTAGGTGGAGGCTTTGCCGGATTCGCCGCCGCGATGTTGGGTGCGTTGTGGGCTTATGACGGCTGGAACAACATCAGCTTCCTGGCGGGCGAAGTAAAAAATCCGGAACGCAATCTGCCGCTGGGGTTAATCATCAGCATGTTCATAGTGATGGGGCTCTATCTGCTGGTGAACATCGGCTACTACCACGTACTAACGCCGACGGAAGTCGCGAGCGTGCCGGCATCGTTATCAGTTGCCGCTGAAGTCGTGAGACGTTTGCTGGGCGCGATCGCGCTGACGCTGATGGCCGCGGCCATGATGACGTCTTCGTTTGGCGCCTTGCATGCTTCGATTCTCGCCACTTCACGAGTACCGTACGCGATGGCGCGTGATCGGCTGTTCTTCAAAGGTCTGGCGAAACTTTCTCCGCGTACTCATGTGCCAATTCGATCGCTGGTCGTTCTGGGAATCTGGTCGAGCGTCTTAGCCTTGTCCGGTTCCTACGACCAGTTAACAGATGCCGCGATCTTTGCGTTAACGCTTTTTTACGCCTTTGTTGCCGGATCAGTATTCATCTTTCGACGTCGGCAGCCGGACGTTAACCGGCCTTATCGAACCTGGGGATACCCGGTGGTCCCAATCGTGTACCTGGCAGTAGTTGGCTGGCTTTTAAGTCAAATCGTCTGGGACTCGAGGTCGGACATGAGCGCGACGATCGGATTGTTTTTGGCTGGCCATCCACTCTCGGCCATGGCTGAGTCTTTAAAAGCGCCGCCGCTGGCGAGTCTGTTGTTCATAGTGCTTGGCCTGCCCGTCTATCTGATCTTGTCGCGGCAAAAAAGGATTGGGAATGAAGAATAAGCTTTGTTTCTCGGCGATCGTGATAGCGTTGCTGACGCTTCCGGCGATCGCTCAGCAGCGAAACTCTCTGGCCTCGCCGGATTCTGCGCGCGCCGCCTCGCTTCAGGAACTTGTTAATGAAGCAGCGCGCACGACCCTCGCAAAATTTGCCGACAAGAAACTCGCTGAATCTCAACTCTCGATTACGTTAATTGATCTCCGCGATGCCCGGCATCCGGTGACCGCGAGTTTCCGCGGCAACGAACGTGTCTATCCAGCCAGCGTGGTGAAGCTCTTCTACCTCGGCGCGGTACATCGCTGGCTGGAAGACAAAAAAATTCAGGAGACGGATGAGTTGAAGCGGGCCGTCCGCGACATGATTGTCGACTCGTCGAATGAAGCGACGCAATACGTGCTCGATGTCCTGACCCAGACGACCGGCGGTTTTGAGTTGCCGGCGAAAGAGATGGAGCAGTGGCAGTACCGGCGCAACGCGGTGAATCGATACTACTCGGCGATGGGCTACACCAAAATCAATGTCAATCAGAAGACTTTTTGCGAAGACGCTTATGGCCGGGAGAGAGTATCGCGGGGCCCGAATGGAGAAAATCGCAACAAGCTGACGACCGACGCAACCGCGAGGCTGCTTTCCGAAATCGCGATAGGCCGGGCCGTCAATCAAGCGCGCAGCACGCAAATGATGGAATTGCTGAAGCGGGATTTCGCCGGTGACTCGAAAGACCGTGACGACCAGGGCCGCGGCTTTACCGGAATTGCTTTGCAGGGGATGGCCGGCGCAAAGCTCTGGTCGAAAGCGGGTTGGACCAGCACGACGCGACACGACGCGGCCTACGTTGAATTGCCGAATGGCGCCCGGTTTGTGCTGGTTACCTTCACGACCGATCACGCCGCCGACCGCGACATCATTCCGACCGTAGCGCGAGTGGTTATCGAGGGGATTGGATCCGCGAAGTGATCAAGTCAGAACCATGCGTGACTATCCGCAGATTACGCAGATTACACCGATAAGCATCAGGCAAACAGCGTGACGGTGGCGACAGCAACGCCTTCTCTTATCAGCCTTTTCTGCGTAATCTGCGTAATCTGTGGATATGCTGACTCGCCTGCGCAGATGAGATGTTGAACGACTTATCCTTACATCGCCAACCAATCACTGAATTATTCAAACAGCCATCTGTCGCCGCGGACTGGAATCAGTACCGGCTCTCAAAAGATCAAATCGACTTTTTTCACGCTAACGGCTATCTCGCAGGTATTCGCGCGCTGAATGACGAACAGATTGAGGTGCTGCGGGCTGAACTTGCTCAGCTGGTTGATCCAAATCATTACGCCTGCGAACTCTTCTACGAATTCCATTCAAACGAATCGACTGATCCGGCAACCGTCTTGTTTCACGCGCTGGGAGCGTGGCGGATTGCCCCGGGCTTTCACGATTTACTCTGGAATCCGGCGTTTGTCATGCCGGCGGCGCAACTGCTGGATGGGCCGGTGCGCTTTTGGCACGATCAGCTGTTTTGCAAACCGGCGCAGCATGGCGGGGTGGTTGCGTGGCACCAGGACTATTCTTACTGGACGCGCACGCGACCGATGGCTCATCTGTCGTGCTGGATCGGGCTGGATGATTCGACGCGCGAAAATGGTTGTGTTCATTACGTGCCGGGGAGTCATCGCTGGAACCTTCTGCCGATTACCGGTCTGGCCGATGACATGCACGCGATCCAGAGTGTTTTGACTCCCGACCAGAAGGATCAATTCAAACCCGTTCCCATCGAATTGAAAGCCGGTGAGTGCTCATTTCACCATCCGCTGATGGTCCACGGTTCATTCGAGAATCGCAGCGATCGCCTGCGGCGTGGGGCAGTCATAAACGTGTTTCGCGACGGAGTATGTTCCGCGTCGAATGATGCTCTGTTGGCAGGTGTGCCACCGATTCCCGTTGGAGAAAGAATAGCCGGACAGTTCTTTCCACTGTTGTTCGATTCGGTTCTTGATCGGGACAGGTAAGAACTCCGCCTGAAGCTCCGTTAAGGGTGTCATATTTATAGAAATCGGTTGCCAAATTGTGCGAAGCTCCGTAGGAGCGACATGTCGAGATCTGCCGCTCCTGCGGAACTCGAATTGTCCCCGTAGCTTGTCACTACAAATATTTCGCGCCTAACCGAGCTCTGAAAAGCCATTGGCCGGCGGCCGTCTCACATCACAATCCCAAACTGTTGTCGCAATACTTCGTTGTATTCCGCTTCGTTCTTAAGCACACTTTCACTGCGCACGCCATTTTCCGTGATGATAAAGCGCATGTCGCTCAGAGAGATGCGCCCACGCGGCGTGAGTCGCGAACAAATTCTTTGCCGGGTGAAATGTGATTCGGGAGAAGTCTGATGATAGGAGCACATCTCTGCAAACGCCGCGTACTGGTAAGGTTGCAGCGAGAACCGGTACTGTGGCTGCCAGTCTTCGTCCTTTAGCGCTTGTTTCAGAACCAGGCGTTCCTGATTGTCGCTGATGAGCCGGTATCGGTTCTCTCTCTGCTGATATTCTGAATCTGCAACCAGAGGCAGCGGCTCAATAAATGAATCGCCAAACCCGACATCGGCCAGCCATTGCTCCCGGTTCAGTGCAACCCTCAAGGTCATGTGATCGAAGTCGCGACTGAATTCGTGCTGGTTGCCGGCCACCTGGGCTGAGAGCATCGCCACTTCGAAACCCAGCTCGTGCAGCAAGGCCGCAAACAACCCATTAAGCTCATAACAAAAGCCTCCGCGCCGGCGCGTCACGATTTTTTCAAACAACGCCGAGTCGTTAAGGACGATTGGTTCATGGGAATGAATGCTTAGATTTTCGAACGGCACATGCAACAGGTGCGCGAGGTGTAGCTGGCTGAGCATTTCAAAATGCGGATCGAGCGGCCCGCGATACTCAATCCGATCCAAGTAAGCCTGAACGTCCATAAGTGGCGGCATTATACCTCTCGAGAGGGAATGGTTTACGCGTCGGAGGCCGCATGGCGTAGGAGCAGTAAGGTAGTCGTAGCGCCGGCCAGCTGCGGAGCAGCGATCAGAGTTAAGCCGAAGGTGAGTTTTGCGAGCCTTGGGTAATTATCAGTTATATGTTGAGAGCCGCGAAGCTGCGACAGAGAATAAAGCTCGTGCTGCTTACGCGTGATCGCTGTCGCCCCTCGGGAGTCTGTCGGAAGATCCCGTAGGGATGCAATGTTTATAGAGAGCTCAAGCCCATTGATCTCGGGAGCCCATTTTATGGGCGAAAGAAAATTAGTTGCGCTCCTAAAGGAGCTAATAGCTTTCATTTGGGGGCCTGCCTTTTCTATAAACATTTCACCGCTACGCGGTTTTGTCCCGCAGACTCTTCGGGCTCGATACCTTTAGCTGGTTCGTACCTGAGCCTTTCGTCCTGAGATCTGTCTGTTGACAGCTCCGGAACAATTCACCTTCCGTCGATGTCTAATTCATCAAAGAGGAGGTCGAATCATGAGCCACAGCAGTCGAGCTGAGTCCAATCCACGTGTGTCCAACAGTCCCACCAGGCCTAACATTAATGTGACGCCGCTCATCGATGTGTTACTGGTGATGCTGATCATCTTCATGGTGGCCGCGCCCTTGAAACCTTCGCGATTCCTGGCGAATGTTCCGTCCCAACCTGATCGGGACGTTCGCGTCGATCCCAATCCCAAGACTCTGGTGGTAACGATCAAAAGTGATCGCACGCTGATGCTAAACCGCATGGGTGATATGGGTTCAATCTATGACACGGTCAAGTTGACCACGACTCTTTCCAGCCTGTTTCAAGAGCGCCTTCACAACCACACTTATCGTGATGATCTGCGCGATCGGTCGGATCTGCCGGACAACGTTCGCGTTGAGAAAACCGTTTTCATCAAAGCCCCGCGCGCGCTCCCTTACGCCGAGGTAGTTCGTGTCCTCGACAGCCTTAAAGGCGCCGGCGCCAGCCCAATCGGTCTGCAAATCGACGATCTCAATTAATCTGTGGCGGAACGGGTAGTGCGTCAACTTGAGACTTTTCTGTAGCCCAGGCGTTTACGCCAGGGGAATGAAAGGTGATAGTTTCAAAAGCCCCATTAATGGGGCTTTCAAAGCAGTGGCTGGTTCTGACCCAGGCGTAAACGCCTGGGCTAGAGAAAAGTCTTACGCCGAAAATAGCTCACCACGTTCTGGCGCCACTTGTCTCCTGCCAAACTTCTTCTGCTAAAATTACGCCATACATCGTTTTCAGAACTTATGGATTTGGTTTGGAGAGAGTAATGAACTTAAAGAGTCTTTCAAATAATGCCTTTGGTTCAAAGGCCAAATTGGCGGTGATTTGCGTAATCGCCGTGATGGCTTTTGGCTTGTCCTCAGTCGGGTGCCGGAGAAACTCCGGCAACCCGGCGCTGAACTTCGCTCCGGTGCCCGACACTTTGCCGCAGAACTCCTACGCGGACCTGGTGGGTAAAGTCGCTCCGGCCGTGATTACGATCCGCGCAAACAAACGTGTGCGTAACCCTCAGCAGTTTGATTTTTTTAATAATCCCTTCTTCCGCGACTTGTTCGGCGATCGTGGCCAACAACAGCCACCGCAGGAATCATTGGAGCGCGCGCTTGGCTCGGGAGTGATCGTCAGCGCTGATGGCTACATTCTCACCAATCATCACGTGATCGATGGCGCGCAGGAAATTAAGGTGGATCTAAATGACGGTCGCACTTTCGACGCCAAACTGATTGGAAGTGATCCGCCGAGCGATCTGGCTCTGTTAAAAGTAGAAGCGAGTGGCTTGACGTTTATGACCCCGGGTGACTCGGACAAAGTTCGTGTCGGCGATGTTGCCCTGGCAATCGGCAACCCGCTCGGCATTGGTCAAACGGTAACGATGGGCATCATCAGCGCAAAGGGGAGATCGAGCCCGCAAGGAAGTCCTGGCAGCGGCAATTTCGAAGATTTTCTGCAGACGGATGCGCCCATCAATCGGGGAAATTCGGGCGGCGCCCTGATCAATACGATCGGCGAATTGGTCGGTATCAACTCGCAAATTATGCCGGGCGCGGGCGGCGGAAACATTGGCATCGGATTCGCAATTCCGTCAAACATGGCTCGCAGCGTTATGGACCAATTGGTGAAGAACGGAAAAGTCCGTCGCGGCCAGCTCGGAATCGTGGTTTCACGAGTTACTTCGGACGTGGCGGCCAGCCTGGGGATGTCTGAGGCGAAGGGCGTGATCGTAAACTCAGTGCGAGCGGGCAGCGCGGCCGAGAAGGCAGGTATCCGTCGCGGCGACATCATCACCGCGATCAACGACACCACCGTAAGCGATTCAAATGCGTTTCGTAATCGCGTGGCCAGTAACGCGCCCGGCAGCGAGGTCACGCTCACGGTTCTGCGCGACAACAAGGAACAGAAGATTCGCGCGACGCTGGGCGAATTCAATCCGGAAACAGCGCAGTCCGAAAATCAAAATGAAGGCGCGCCAAACTCGAAGGGCGGGGCCGGGAAGCTGGGAATTAGTGTCGAGCCGTTGACGCCTGAGTTGGCCCAGGAACTCGGTTTGAATTCCGGCACCCAGGGCGTGGTGGTTGATTCGGCTGATCCTACCGGCCCGGCGGGCGCCGCCGGCATCCGCCGGGGTGACGTAATTCAGGAGGTGAATCGTCAACCAGTTCGATCGGCTGATGAATTACGCGCGGCGATTGACAAGAGTGGGGATAAACCTGCGCTTTTGCTTATTAATCGACGAGGCGACACGGCCTATATCGCCGTTAGACCGAACCAGTAAGCGAGTAAAGACTGGAGCGCAACCGTCCCGCTTACCAGCAAGCGGGTGGTGCACTAATTCTGCAGGGGCGTCCCTCAGTGGACGCCCTTTTCGTTCGATCTGAATTCAATACCTTTGCGGGGGCACATAAGCTCCCTGGGGCGGAGTATAGCCACCCTGGGCCATCGCGTGGTCATATCCGCAGAAGCCGCAAAGACGAGCGTGCTGGTTCGATGCCTGTCCACAGTTCGGGCAGCGCCGGAGCGGGGGCAGGCAGGCCATCACGATTAGAGTAATGAACAATCCCATCGGGTGGATCGCGAACCACATCCAATGCGGGGAGCGGTTCTTGCGCTTCGCGATATTCACTCCCAACAAGATTAGACCGATATAGACGGTGAGGGCGACGACGCCGATCACCAGCATTACCACCAGAGCAATTACATCTTCATCCCGCATCTCGATCTCTTCTTTCGGTCAGGGGCTACTCGATTATGTCCCCGTTCTTCTATCGGCTTCCGGCGCATTTGTCAACGGCCATTTTGTTATAGAAGCATCGGTCACGATCGACAGCAGGTCAGTACCGGGAGCGATAGCGACCGGGTAACCGTCCTGATCTACTCGCTCTCAGGGCCGACCCGGTCGCTATCGCTCCCGGTACTGACCTTGTATACCGATCGCGACCGATACTTGAAACTCGACGGCCGCGCGTGTATGCTGTGTTGCATCGATAAGACAGAGTTGCAAGCATGCGCTACGTCGTAAATCCGCCAAATCCCTGGCTTACCCATTCCGTCGAGTGGATCGGCGAACCTCCGGCCGCAAAAATCGAAGTCTATGAAGAGACGGAAACCCGGACCATCATCAGCAGCAACGACAGCCCTGACGTGGCATTCGATCATTCCATCAATTGCTACCGCGGATGCGTGCATGGCTGCACCTATTGCTTCAGCCGGCCCACGCATGAGTATCTGGATTTTGGCGCGGGTACAGATTTCGAAAGAAAGATCGTCGTTAAGGTCCGCGCGCCCGAGCTCCTGCGTAAAGAGCTGATGAAGCCTTCATGGAAAGGCGAACACATTGTCTTCTCGTTTACCTCTGATCCTTACGTGCCGCTCGAAGCGAACTACAAACTGACGCGAGCCTGTCTGGAAGTTTGTGCTGAATTCCGGAATCCGGTTGGCATCGTCACCAAGTCCGCACTGATTCGTCGCGACATCGACGTCCTGCAGAAGCTTTCCCGCGAAGCCAGTTTGGGAGTCTACTTTTCGATTCCTTTTGACGATTATGAAATTGCCCGGGCGCTCGAGCCTTTCGCGCCGTCGCCGAACGCGCGTTTCGCCGCGATGAAAGAGCTGGCCGATGCGGGAATCCAGGTGGGAATCGGGATTGCCCCCACGGTTCCCGGGCTCACGACTGACATTCCTCGCCTGTTACAGCGCGCGAGGTGCTGTGGCGCGACCAAGGCCTTCATTAACATGCTGCGGCTGCCGGGCAGCGTCGCTCCTTACTTCGAACAGCGTCTGCGCGAGAAGCTGCCAACCAAGGCTGATCGGGTCCTGAACCGAATTCGCGAAGCCCGTGGCGGTAAACTTAATTCAAGTAAGTTTGGCGAACGCATGCGCGGCAAGGGCCAGTACTGGGCAGCGCAGGAAAAACTCTTCAACGTTTACGCCAGGCGACTCGGATTTAATGAGCATCGCGTGGGCAGTGACTATCAAGCAGATCGTCAAACCTTCCGCCGTCCTACGGCCCAACGGTCGTTGTTTGGTTGAGGGCAAATCTTTGTGTAGTGCTTTCAAAAGATTTGAAGGTCCTTCAATTACGACGTTAGTTCCCCAACGCTATCAGGCCTGCGACAAACGCGCCTTGTATTCCCAGCGAAACCGTTTCGCGCCAAATACTCCGACTCATTAGATCAAATCGGGGACGTATCCCAGGATGTGACGTTGACTGCCAAACTGCAATCAGCTAAAAAGAAAGTCCCCCATGCCTATACCGATTCATGACTTGTGGTGGATCGCCGCGGGCGGCAGCGCGGGATACGGCGCTCGTTTCATGAAGAGCCGCATCGATGCCGCGCTGGCTGCTCGACGACGGCAACGCCTGCCTGATCCAACCGGTGAATTACTCCGCTTACATTCCCTCTACGGCTATACGGCCCATTCATTAGTTAGCATCGCCCCAGGCGCTTTGCACTGGTCGACGCCGGACATTGATGGCGCAGTGATCTATGGCGAGTTCGGACGTGTCTGGCTCGCGGCTGGCGATCCGCTGGCGCCTTTGGCAGAGAGGGCTGAACTGGCGCGGCAGTTTGCTGCTCACGCGAGGAAAAAGAACCGGGTGGTCGCCTTCGTCCCGGTAACCTCGGAGTTTGCCGGCCTTTTGGCGCCGCATGACTTTGCTGCCGTCAAAGTCGGAGCTTCGCCGTATTTTGATTTGCAAACCTGGAATCCCCGCGGCGAATGCGCGAAAAAATTACGAGCGAACGTCAATCAGGCGCGCCGCGGCGGCGTTGAGATCGAAGAGGCTCGCGTCGTCGACGAGAAACTTCGAAGTGAAACTGCACAGCTTTGCCTGAGTTGGTTGGGCTCGCGTCGCTCTGCGACCACCTTCGGATGGCTGGTTGCGCTTGATCCATTTCTGCATCTCGCACACAAGAGGTATTTCACCGCGCGCGTCGCTGGACGACTGGTTGGCTTTCTTTCCGTTAGTCCGATTCCGCTGCGCCATGGCTGGTATCTCGAGGACGTAATCCGCGAACCCAATGCGCCGAGTGGAATGGCGACGCTGCTGGTGGCCGAGGCGCTCAAGCGACTTAAAGACGAAGGAGCAATCCTGGCGACATTGGGGACCGCGCCGCTGGCGGCTGACGGTCCCAATGACGTTTCCACCGAAAATCGGCGCGTGGCCCGGGCGTTGGAAATGGCTTCGAGCAAACTTGGCGCCTTTTACAATTTTGCCGGACTCCGGCAATTCAAAGGAAGATTCGTGCCGAGCTGGTGGGAGAGTGAATACGCTCTGCATCAGCGAGGTGTTGCTATTCCTCCTCGCGTAGGTCATGCAATTGTGCGCGCCCTGGCGCCCGGCGGGCTAACTCAGTTGCTGACTCGCCAGGCGCTCAGGACTATTTCGAGGCAAGCCAAACGAGAAAACTAGCCCTATTTCATTCCCAGGAGTAACCAATCGTCATTCGGATTCGTCTAACTTTTCGAGCAAGCAAGTTCCCCAATCAAAGTTTGGTCCGATCCCCATGTCCACCTAATGAGCGTCACCGGAAAACTGAAGCAGACTTTTGTCGCTTCGCGCGTCGCTCATCACCACCCGCACGCAGAATCAAAATTTATCCAGGTTGAAGACGCTCGCCTTCATTTTGTGATTAGAGGAAGCGGTCGCCCGGTCGTTCTGATCCACGGAAATCCTGGTTCCTGTCAGGATTGGACCAGGCTGTACACGCCGTTGGCTTCACACTATTGTTCGTTCGCCTTTGATCGTCCCGGGCACGGTCAGAGTGGTCGCTCGAACCAAAACGGTAACGTTACCGTCGAAGTCCAGGCCCGCCTCTTGAATTCGGCGCTGGAGGAATTGGGCGTTGAGCGTCCAATCCTGGTCGGTCATTCGTGGGGAGGAGCGCTGGCATTGATTTACGCACTCTCTTATCCGGATGCGGTTTCGGGTCTGGTGTTGTTGGCGCCCGCGGCGTATGAGAGTGAGGACGGTGTCTCCTTTCTGAGTAAACTACCGGCGTGGCCCCTGATTGGTGACATCTTGAATACCCTGTTCACCCCATTACTGTCGGCCTGGATGGTGAGAACTGAACTCGCCAGGGCTTTCGCTCCGGATAAGGTGCCAAAGAGCTACCTGCGTCACACGCTTGCGGAATGGACACGGCCTAAGAAAGTGAAGTGGTATTCGGTTGACGACGCGTTGCTCAACGCATCGTTGGCTAAGTTCTCTCCTGACTACGCGAACCTTTGTTTGCCAGTTGCCATTGTGACGGGAGACTCAGACTTGATTGTGCCGGCAAAGGAAAATGCCTTCCGATTAGCCGGGATGCTGCCTCATGCGAAGCTGCAAGTTCTCGAGAAAGCTGGTCATCAAATTCCTTTTGTCAGGCCTGAAGCCGTCGTGGCGGCGGTCCGGATGGTCGCCGAAATGGCAACGACGGCATAGTTCCAGTCCCTCAATCAAAATACTCACAATGCATTCGCAACAGTCTGCTAGAGACAGTGTGCGGGGGTTATCTGTATAATGTCGCCACTCGAAAATCCAATTTTTCAGCAGGAGGGCACGACGATGTTCATTCGAGATGTCATCCGCGATCGCAAGCCGTACTCGTTGAAGGAATCCACGAGCGTACTCGAAGCGGCCGAGTTCATGGCGCAGAGAAGGATTGGCGCGGTTTGCGTGCTCGACGAGGAAGGAAAATTGACCGGGGTCTTTTCCGAGCGCGACATCCTGAATCGCGTGATTGTGCCGCGTCGCGATCCGGCGGAGCTGAAACTCGGCGACGTCGCGAGCCCTTTGCGGGCGGTGATCCGTTGTGACGAAACCCCGCACCAGGCGCTGGAACGAATGGAACAGATCGGGACGCGACACTTGCCAGTGGTCGACGGCGAGAAATGGGTTGGCATGCTCTCGATGCGTGACCTGCTGCGCGTGGAGCTGAGCGAGCAGGGCGATGAGTTGAAGCTGCTGCACGAATACATCAGCCAGTGAGACACAAATCCGCAGATTACGCAGAATGAAGTGAAATGAATTTGACAACGAGCGCGTCCATTTGAGATGCAGCGAATGATTACCGGCCTTTTCATCCTGTTGAATTTGTTCGCGCTCGCGTGCAGTCATCCGCCGCCGGGCCGCGGCGCTGGTAAAGTCGAAACCACACCTCAATCTCAAAGCACGTTCAAAGTCGAAACAGTTATTCCAAATCTGGAGGTTGTCTGGTCGATCGTTTGGGCGCCGGATGGCCGCATGCTCTTTACCGAGCGGCCGGGGCGCGTGCGCGTGTATGAGAATGGCAAGCTGCGGGCACAGCCGCTGTTTGTTGTCCCGGACGTCGAGCCGCGCGGCGAAAGCGGATTAATGAGCCTCGCATTGCATCCGCAATTTGCGTCGAATCATTTTCTTTATCTCTCGTACGCCTACAATTCGGACGGGACGCAGGTGCGGGTTGTGCGCTACCGTGAAACACCAGGCGGTTTAACCGATCGTAAAGTCATTATCGAGAGTATTCCCGCCGCGCAATTTCACGCGGGGTGCCGTCTGCGGTTTGGACCGGATGGCAAGCTTTACATAACCACGGGCGATGCGACCAATCGCGAACTCGCCCAGCAACTCAATTCGATTGCCGGAAAGATTCTGCGTCTCAACGACGACGGCACAGTTCCGGCCGACAATCCATTCGCCGGTAAGGCCAATGCGCGACCGGAAATCTGGGCTTACGGCAGCCGTAACGCGCAGGGAATCGATTTTCAACCAGGGACGAACCTCTTATGGGAGACTGAACACGGACCGAGCGGTTTTGACGGACCGGGCGGAGGCGACGAAGTAAACATTATCGAGCGGGGAAAAAACTACGGCTGGCCGGTCATTCATCATCGCGCGACGCAGGCAGGTATGGAGTCACCGGTGCTTGAATACACGCCGGCTTGCGCACCTGCGAGCGGTATGTTTTATCGAGGTTCGCAGCTTCCCGCATTCAAGGGCAACTTCTTTTTTGGCTGCCTGCGAGGTGAACGAATCATTCGCGTCGTCACCAACGGCCGCCAGGTAGTCAGCCAGGAAAACCTTCTGGAACACGAGTATGGTCGCATTCGCGATATTGCCGAAGGCCCGGACGGCCTCATTTACTTTTCAAGCTCGAATCGTGACGGGCGGGGAAAGGCGGCCGTTGATGACGATCGGATTCTGAGATTGGCGCCGGTGAAATAGTGTCGTTACCCACACCTCCGGCAGCCTATGTTTCGCTTTTCAGTCTGATGATGAATGGGTGTAGCAGGCAAGATGCCTGCGTACCTAAATTTTGCGGGCCAGGACCGCGGTCTTGCTCCAGCCGATAACCTGAAACGGCGGGAAGCGGTAGTGGCTGACGACTCGAAAATGTCGATCGGTAGTTTCAGAGAGTTCTTCGGGTGGATGGGTCTTGAACCTGAAAAGTAACTCCAGAAAGCGCGTTGCCACCGCTGGACGCATCGGCAGGTGCAAAAAGTAGCCGCCCGGCGCAATTACCCTCGCCAACTCCGTAAAGCCTTCTTCGAGTGGCAAGTACTCTAATACGCCGCTGGTCACCACTACATCAAAAGTTTCGTCAGCAAAAGGCAGCGCCATCACATTGCCTTGCGCGAAGCGCACTTCCTGTTGGTTAGGGTTCTCTTTGCTGACGTACTTGCGCGCAGTGGATATTACCGAAGAAGAGAGATCAATCGCGGTCAGCTTCACCGGCACCTGCAACGTTCGCAATAACGCGAGAGTTAGAGTCCCGGTGCCACAACCGGCATCAAGTACTCTGGCGTTCTTGGAAACCGGCAGCGGATGTTGTTCGAAGTATTTATCGAGCGACTTTCCGTAGCCATTTAGTTTGAAGGTGAGATCGTAAGCGCGTTCAATGCGATCGTAAAAAGACCCAGCGCGCGCCTGGGTCTTGGTCGCGGTAAGTACGTATTCTGCCATTATTATTTTAAGTCCGGTGCTGTCAAAGGTTATTGAAACCCAGCCGGTATCCCGCGTCAAGTCGCGGTCGGAGAAAAGCGAGCGGCATTCTAACCCAGGGCACCCGGAAATCCAAAATAGTTTGCAACTGCGGTATTGGCTCAGTTTGAAGTACCTGCTGCTCCCTGGCGCGATTGCTGGGCGGTATGCCCCGCCACCTTTTCAACGCTCTTTACGACAATTATTTGCCGGGGGTTGCAAGAACAGACCCCCAAGCCCGTTCAATGCTTACGGGTCGGAGTCTATTTCATTGGAAGGAGAGGCAGGAAATGTTGAAGAAAGCATTGGCCGGATTCGGAGTGATGCTGGCAGTCGTCATGCTGATTGCTGCAATAACCAATTATGGGTCGCCGCGCGCGACAGCTGAAGCAGAAATTAATTCGGAGCCGTTAGTAGTCGAGCCGCCCGCTGCTGACGGCGGATTCTCGGTTGAGGTTCTGATCAACGGTGTGCCGGCGGCCGAGTACGCGGCGAGTGGGCGGCGTTACATTGAGGCGTTTGAGAATGCCGAGTATGAGCTGAGGATCCATAATCCGTCGCCCTCACGAATCGCAGTGGCGCTGGCGGTGGACGGCCTTAACACAATCGACGCCCGACACACCAGCGCCTGGGAAGCGCGCAAATGGGTGATCGAGCCGTACGGGACCATTCATGTCCGCGGTTGGCAGATGAGCGCTGAGAATGCGCGTCGTTTTTACTTCACCACTGAGCGTGATTCTTATGCCGCGAAACTGGGCCAGGCAGCGAACGTTGGCGTGATTGCCGCGGTGTTCTACCGTGAGCGCCGCCCGATCACGGTAATGCCAGTCACCCCCGGCCAGTCAGGTGCGCCTTCGATCAACAAGGAAGACAGGGTGCGCGAGCCTCAGGCCAATACCGAATCTTCCCGCGGCGAAGCTGCGCGCGACGCGGCGAGACCAAAAAGTCTTCCGGGTTATCCGCCGCCGGATGATGAGTCGGCAGCCACCGGTATCGGTCGTTCGGTCTCGAACAGTGTTCAGTGGATCAAGATGGATCTGGAACCACGAGCGATCAGTGAAGTCACGATTCGTTACGAATATCGGGCGTCGCTGGTGAGACTGGGAATCATCCCGCGTCCGTATACGAGACCCGATGTCCTGGATCGGCGTGAGGGTGCGAAGGGGTTCGAACCGAAGTATTGCCCACAGCCGTAAGCGGCAAAGGGCAAAGGGTAAAGGGCAAAGGGCGAACCTCATCAGCCGTTGGCCCTCTTTCCCCTTTGCCCTTCGCTCTTAGCGCCGCGTCAGGTTCGAATCGTAGAGCTGTCGATAGGCGCGATAAAAAGACATGACTTTGAAGACATAACCCTTCGATTCGGTGAATCCAACTTCGGCGGCAAAAACGCCCGAGTCGCTTTGATTCGAACGGCCCAGCCAACGCGCGACGTTATCTTCGCCGCCATTGTAAGAAGCAGCGACAGCTTCCGGTAAGCCGGCGAACATGCGCGACAATTCAGCTATGTATTCGGTTCCGACCGCTATGTTTGTAGCTGGTTGATAAAGTCCTTCATCCGTGATTTTCAAGCCGGCGCGGCCCGCGTATTTCTGCGCAGCGTCAAAGGTCAGTTGCAAAAGTCCGCGCGCTGCTGCCGGTGATTTCGCATTCGGCTTGAACTGGCTCTCCTGTTTCATGATCGCCAGGACCAGACGCGGATCGAGGGCGCGTTTTTTCGCTTCCCGCACCACCTGGGAACCGTACGCAGCCGGGTAACTGGCGCTTGCTCGCTCAGTCATTGAGCGAACCGCGGCTGCCCGTTCGTTCGCCCGCTGTTGCGCTCCTGAATCGTTGATTGCCGCCAGTCGGGTGGTCGCCAGCCCGCCGTAATACGAATCGATGCTGTCGGGAATCATTGAAAAGAAACGAATCGCATCCTGCGTGCGCCCGGCGCGCTCCAGCGCATGAGCTTTCAAATAGAGCACCTCGTCCGCGCTTGTGTTGGAGTCTTTGGGAATCGGCTTTTGCAGTAACTCGTCCGCGCTCTGTACCGCATGGTTCCAATCGCCGAGTGCAATATCCAGCCTGAGTCGCGCAAAAATCGCGCTGGTCTCAGTCGGCGTCCCGACAAATTTTTGTCTGGTGCGATCGATCCAGAGGATTGCATCCTTCGATCGGCGAGCTTCGCGGTAACCGTCGATAATATTCAGGTGCGCCGTGTCGAGGCGCTCGCCATTCGGATACCTGTTGATGTACTGCTCGTAACGCGCGGCCGCCTCGGCTCCTTTTCCCATTCTCAGCAACGAAGACGCGGCGAAATTCGATCCTTCCCGGCCCTCTTTTGTTTCCGGATAGTCGCGAGCCACGCGCTCGTACATCTTCCGGGCTTCTTCATAGCTCCGTTCCTGATAAAGCGACCTGGCGAAACCATACAATGCGGCCGGCACACTCGGGTCGTTAGGGTAGTTATCAATAACAGCCTGCCAATGTTCACGTGCGGGCGCGAAGGCTCGATTTGCCATGTAGACTGCGGCCCGGCGCATATGTTCCGCGGCGGTGATCTGAGTCGCCCCTTTCGCCGCACGATCCATCTGATCGCTGGCTCGCACTGCATTGAGCGAAGCGTCTGAGGTGCTTTGGGAATAAACACTTGCGGAAAAAGAGAGGAAGCAGATCCCGATGATGACCGCCGGCGCAAGAGACTCAAGCCGTTGCATCTGTCTGTTCGTCTTCGATAATTTCATAACTCGTCACAATTTCCACGCCACTCAAAGTCGCGGCGACGCTGCAATACTTTGTTTCGGAGAGTTCGATAGCTCTGGCTACCGCCTGTTCGGTGACCTTGTGTCCGCGCACAATGTGCTTGACCATAAGCTTCGTAAAGCGCTTGGGAAACTCCTCACGCCGCTCGCCGCTTACTTCGATGCGATAATCCGTAACGTGTTGCCGCTTTTTCTTCAGAATTGAGATCACGTCAACCCCAGTGCAGCCACCGAGAGCGAGCAGCAGAAGCTCCAACGGGCTGGCGGCTGCGTCGCGAGCCGAATTTGTTTCAATTACCTGAGCGTGGCCTGAGGGAGTTACGCCGATGAAAAAATCGTTATCGGCAAAATGAAGGGTCGCAGTTTTTTGATGGTCATCCATGTCGAGCTCGCTTTCAGCATGAGCATAACATGGAACGTTTTCCGAAAACGCCGATGGAGAACTGGGTGGCAAAGCCGCGGGCAGTTAAGGCGTCAGTTCTTTTCTTAACTCACGCTGGACATCTTCACGCAGTTGCTGTTCAGCGCGCTCGTTTTCCAGACCCAGAGGTAAATTCTTTCGTCCTTCGTCCAGGCGCTGCAACATATAGTTGGTCTCCGCCCAACTGGCGCCGCGGCTCGCTGCGGCTTCAATCATTTGCAGACGGGCTTCAGCCTCAGCGCGCCGGGCAGCGCCTTCCTGCTTTAGTTTCGCGAGCCGTGTGCGGTCGCGGTCCAGCTCTTCCAACAGCACTGAGGTGTCCGGCGCATCCAGGTACCGGGCGCGGTTAATGCGCCTTTCGACTTGCAGCAAATCCCGGCGCGCGCTCGCAGTCAGGCGGGACGCGTTCAGGCGCAGGGCCAATGTCTCTCGATAAGCATCCGCCAGCAGCGGCTGTCGGGCTTCCATTTCTCGCAGGGCCTTCCGTTCGCCGCTCGTAAGTTCGGAAAGAAAGAATCCAACTTCATCGGCAGTAACACCATCAGATGCAAGACGGTCGCGGAAATCCCGCGCCCATCGTCGCCGAAGAAACAATAGAGCCAGCGTCACAATAATCGCCGCGATCAGCGAAAAAGGCGCCGAAGTAAGCGCAAAAACGAGGAAAAGCGGCGAGAAACCGGAAATCAAATAGGCCAGTAACAGCACGGCTGGGGGCGTCAATGTAACCCCAGCCAGGGCGAGCCAGGGCGCCGTTTTCCAAAGGCGGGCGATCCTTTTTTCGCGGGCCGTTAGCTTGCCCGAGCGTTGGCCGGCGACTTCGATGGATAATTCGTCTTTCACAAATTGTGAATGATACTCGCCAGATGAACGACAGGCCAGCGGCAACCGCAACCAACCCGCACGGTTTTGCCGGAACATGCCGTTGTAATATCATCAGGCCCAACAAATCTTGAGGAGAACGATGAACAAAGTCAGCAGGCTCAAGTTCATAATCGCCGCGATCGTTTGTGGACTTTCGCTCGTGGCTTCGGCAGGAGGTCAGGATGGAGGGCAGCGTGGGCCGGCCAAACCGGTGACCGTGCCGGTCACGATTCGTCTGCGTGATTCGAAGCCGGTGGAAATGCGCATTGTCGATTATCTGCTGCGTGAAGATGGCGACATGCAGACGATCCTGTCGCAACGTACTCCTCAGGAAAGTCCCCTCTCTCTGGCGATTCTTTTTCAGGACGACCTGGCTTCGTCGGTTTCAGTCGAAGCGCGAGCCATCGCCGAGTTCATCCGCAATCAACCTGGCGGGACGCGCGTGATGATTGGCTACATTCACCAGGGTTCGCTCGAAGTGCGACGCAAATTCACGAACGATTTGGAAAGGGTGGCCCAGGGCGTAAGGCCGCCGTTGAGTCTGGCGAGCGCCAGTCCTTTCAATCCTTATGTGGAGATTATTGAAGGGTTGCGCCGTTTCGATTCCCAGCCGCTGGGGCGGCGCGCCATGATCGTAATTAGCGACGGTCTGGATGTTTCCCGCGGCATCGATAGCTCCAGCCCAGGTCAGAGCCTGGATTTGCAGCGGGCGATTACTGAGGCTCAACGGCGCAGCGTGGCAATCTATTCGATCTTTGTGCCGTCGCTGGTTTCATCCGGCCAAAATCTTAATTTGAACGGGCAGAGTTGCCTGGAACGACTCTCGAGCGAGACAGGCGGGCGGGCGTTTTTTCAGGGGACCTCAGCACCAGTCAGCTTCGATCCCTTCCTTAAAGAAATGAACTCGTTATTCGAAAAGCAGATCGCGCTGACGTATCTTTCGACCCACCCGAAAAAAGGCTTTCACAAACTGGATATCAAACCGTTGGAACGCGACGTGGAGATTCATCATCCGGCCGGGTATACCCGCTAGGTCAGGCAATATTCTTTTTCAAAGCGGCCTGGCGCCGCTGCATTTCTTTGATTTGCATTTGCAGCTCCAGCAGATGCATGTCCAACATCAAACGCAAATCATTGTTAAGCTTCAGTCCGCGCTCAAAGTCCTTCTGGGCGGCGCTGCTCTCTCCCTGGGTTTGGCGCGCGAAACCGCGTTCCGCATAAACCAGGGGATTGCGATCGTCGATTGAGATGCTCTTGTCGAAATCAGCAATTGCAAAACTTGCATTGCCGACGATGAGGAAAGCTCGCCCGCGCTTGAAGTACGCATCGGCGTCGTTAGGATCTAACTGTATGGCTTTATCGAAGTCTGCCAGGGCGCCGTCCAAATCCATGTGGTTCGATCGGATGTAGCCGCGATTCAGATAGGCCTGGGTGATGTCGCGATTGTTGATGGCCATGCTCACGTCGAGCTCGGCCATCACTTCATAATCCGCGATCGCACCGTCCAGGTCGCCGGCTGCCCGCTTCGCCTTGCCGCGATTTAAATACGCGTCGGCGAATTTTGGGTCGATGCTGATGGCGCGGTCGTAATCGGCAATCGCTCCGGCAATGTCGTTCTTGCCGAAGCGTTCCAGACCATGCTTTACGTATTTCTTTGCGGAGTCAGTGCGTTGAGCGGGCACACTGGCCGCAAATACGAGGAAGGGGACGGCTAATAATAGAAGGCGCTTCATACTTACCTCCCGCGGTAACGCAAACTGTAGGTTTGCGGGCGAATGGTTTTCTGATCTTCGAGCGCAAACCAACCGTTGCGCTCCATCGTCTTATTGAACCGTTGCCGGCAAGAGCGATCCGCGGTTATCGGTGGCGATTGCATAACCGTCCAACGTCCTGCCAATCATGCCGTGAAAATGAATGTCGGTACCCGACAAAACTAAAACTACGTCGCCAGCATAATACCGCGACTCGTCAATTGGGAAGCGAATTACGGTCGCCTGGCCGTTTTCCTGCTCTAGCGTTTCAAACGTGAAACTATCAGCATCAACTACGTATGTCTGGGAATGAGTTGCGGTTCTTTGTGCGTCTGGCATTAAATCTTTCCTTCTAAGAGCTTATTCCGATGGGGCGGCTAGTGGGGTTCGAACCCACGACCTCCTGATCCACAGTCAGGCGCTCTAACCAACTGAGCTATAGCCGCCGCAAAACCATGTCTAATTAGCGCGGGTGCAATTGTATCCGGCAGGAGTGCAGGGAGCAAAGGGCGAGGAGCAAAGAGCAAAGGGCAAAGGGCAAAGGTGGAGGGGCGAAGCGGAAAGAGCCCGGCAACGCTCCCTCCGTTCAATTCCTGCTCCTGGCGTCCAGCCTTTGCACTTTGCTCTCAGCACTTTGCTCTCAGCACTTTGCTCTTTGCTCTTATTGCAGTATTCTTCGCACGCCTGCTGAATCCTTTCCCTTGGGAGTGAGCCATGAAAGTCAAATCGTCTCTCCGTTTGGTAACCATCGGTTTGTTCGCGCTGTCGTTGGCAGTTGCTGTGTGGCAATTGCAGGTCGGTGTCCATGCGCAGAAAGCCGGGAAGGCTAAGACCGCGCATCCGGCTGCCAAAACTAAAGCTGATACCAAGCCGGCTGCGGCCGCGAACAACGCTGCGTACGCGGCGAAGGTTAAGGAATATACGACCGAGTCGTACTTCATGACTGAGTTGGTCGATCACTTGCCGGCCTCCGACAAGGTCCCTTCACCTGACAAAATTATCGGCTACGAAGTTGGCACCCCCGGGCACCTGACTTATACGAAGGATTTGTATCGTTATTATCGGGAACTGGAAAAGACCACTCCGCGCGTCCGCGTTTTCACGGCGCCGGAAAAGAGTGAAGAAGGAAAGGAGCAGTTGCTGATTGCCGTTGGCGACGAAGCATTGATTTCAAAGCTCGATCGATACAAAGAGATTACCGCCAAGCTGGCAGACCCGCGGAAGATCACCGACGTCGACGCCGAGAAATTAATTGGCGAAGGCAAGGCGTTTTACTGGGCGTCGGGATCGATCCATTCGCCTGAGACTGGCTCGCCTGAGATGTTGATGGAACTTGCCTATCGGCTCGCTGTTGAAGAGAGTCCTTTCATTCAAGCCATCCGTAAGAACGTAATTGTGCTGATTACGCCGGCTCTGGAAGTCGACGGCCGCGACATGATGGTTGACACCTACAATTATCGTAAAGCAAATCCCGATAAGAATACGCCCCCGTTGGTTTATTGGGGCAAATACGTCGCCCACGATAATAATCGCGATGGGTTGGGAATGGCTCTGGCTTTGTCGCGCAACCAGATGGCGACTTTTCTCGATTTTCATCCGACGGTCCTTCATGATCTTCATGAATCGGTGCCGTTTCTCTACACGTCGACAGGCACGGGACCGTACAACGCCTGGCTTGATCCGATCGTGGTAGACGAGTGGAACCTGCTCGCCTATCACGAGATCGAAGAGATGACGAAGCGCGGCGTGCCGGGCGTCTGGACCCACGGCTTCTATGATGGCTGGGCGCCGAACTACATGTTCTATGTCGCTAACGGGCACAATTCAATCGGCCGTTTCTACGAAACGTTCGGGAACAGCGTCGCTGACACCCTCGACCGCACAGTGGGCGCTCAGGCGCAGCGCGACTGGTTCCGTCCGAACCCGCCGCAGCCGCGGGTGAAGTGGTCGCTCCGCAACAACATCAACATGCAGGAGTCAGCGATCCTGCTGGCGATGAACTTTGTGTCGAACAACAAGGATCGCTTCCTCAAGAATTTCTATTTGAAGAGCAAGCGGTCTGTGGCTAAGGCCGGCAACGAGGGGCCGGCCGCCTGGGTTATTCCTTCGGATCAAAGTCGAGTCGTCGAAGCTGCCGACATGATGAACCTTCTGCGCCTGATGGGTGTCGAAGTTCATACAACGGACAAGGAAACTACAATTAAGGATCAGAAGTTGCCGGCCGGCTCATACGTGGTGCGTATGGACCAGCCTTACTCGCGGATGGCGGACATGCTGCTGGATACGCAGTACTACAACGTCAGTGATCCGCAGCCTTACGACGACACCGGATGGACGCTGGGCGCTCTGCGGAACGTGAAGACAATTCGTGTGACCGATAAGACTGTCCTGCAAACACCGATGACGTTGCTGACGCGTGATGCGAAGGTTACCGGGAGCGTGGCGAGCGCCTCGGCGCCGGCTGCTTATGTGATCAACCACAACGCCGAAAATACTTTGATGACGTTGCGCTTCAAGCTGAAAGATTTGAAGATCGCCGCAGCGGAAGATGCTTTCGAAGCGGGTGGCCAAAAATTCAACGCGGGTTCGTTCATCATCAAGACCTCAGAGAATCCTGGTGACCTGAAGCAGGCATTAACAGGACCCGTGGCTGATTCGGGTCTTAAGGCCGTTGCTGTTGATAAGTTGCCGGAAATCAAAACTCACATGCTGGCGGTGCCGCGGATCGCCATTCTGCACACCTGGACCAACACCCAAAACGATGGCTGGTTTAGGATTGAGTTTGATCGCCTGCAAATTCCCTACACGTACATTTCCGATCAGGTAATTCGCAACACGCCAAATCTCCGCGACAAATTCGATGTAATCATTTTTCCGCCAGTCGGAGGATCGGCGCAGGCAATCGTTAGCGGAATCCCAATGCGCGGCGCGGCTATTCCGTGGAAGGGAAGCGACATCACGCCCAACATGGCGCTTAGTCCGGATCAGAGTGATGACATTCGCGGCGGTATGGGACTGGCCGGCGTTGTCAACTTGCAGAAGTTTGTCGAAGGGGGCGGGCTGTTCATTCCAATCACTAACTGTGTGCGGCTCCCGATCGATTACGGTATCACGAGCGGCGTGTCTATCCAGACCGCGAGGCAGCTCCAGGCGCGAGGTTCGGTCTATGATGCGACCTTCGCTGATCGGCGAAGTCCTATTGCCTATGGATACGCGGAAACCCTGCCTATCTACTTCAACCAGGCGCCGCTATTTCAGGTGGCGGCTGGCGGTGGAGGTGGTGGCTTTGGCGGTGGCGGTGGCGGTGGCGGTGAAGGAGGAGGTGGCGGTGGGACTGGCCGTGCTTCAGGCCGGGGAACCTTAACTGATCCCGACATAGTTCAGGGAATGCCGCAGGCCGCGCCCGCGCCCTCGCGCCAGCCCGGCGAATTGACGCAGGAGCAGAGGCTTCAACAAGGGGCGTTCTTTACGCCGCCGGCCATGCGCCCCCGAATCGTCTTACGCTTTGCCTCTGATGAGAAGAAGCTTCTTATCAGCGGAATGCTGGCAGGGGGATCTGAGTTGGCGAATGCGCCGGCAGTGGTTGACGTCCCGGTAGGTAACGGTCACGTGGTGATGTTTGCTAACAACCCGATGTGGCGACACCAAACCCAGGGGAGTTTTTTCCTGATCTTCAATGCGGCGTTGAATTACGACAACCTGAATGCGGGAAGAGACAGGCCTGCGGGTCAAAGGCCTGCGGGAAATCGCAGTGAAGACGATCAATAAATACGAGAGCGAACTGGTGCCCCCGGCAGGACTCGAACCTGCGACCCTCTGCTTAGAAGGCAGATGCTCTATCCACTGAGCTACGGGAGCGGGCCTAAATTTGGCGCCGATGTTAGCACGGCGCCAAGATCGCTCCAAAATTGAAGTTTAAAAAATAAAGGCTGCCGGACGATCCGGCAGCCTTGTAGTTTTAAGAAGAAACAGTAAGCTTTACGCGGCGCGAGTGATTTCGGCCGCCTCGGCATATACGCGGCGTCCGTTGAGAGCATCGTCAATGATCTCTCTCACAGCGGAAATGTCCGGGTTCACATCCATCCGGTCGCACGCTGCGAGGTGACGAATGATTCCTTCGGTGGCGATTTCGCTGGCGGTGCCCATCAATTTCGAAAAGCGTCTTGCTTGAATGTGGTCAATTCTCTGAAGCCGCTCAGCCAGCGGCAGGCCTTTGTAAAGATTCACGATTTGCTTAGTCTCCTTATTAAACTAATCAATCAACTTTTCAGTTCACTACTTTAGATGCAGTCCTAAGCCCAGCAGGATGCAAACTCCTTGCGCTTTTGGCGCAATTCGCACAGTACTAGCCCAAGAGAAGGGGTATAGATTGCCTGAACTGTACCAGCAGAACGGGAGACTATAGCACACGTCCGCAAAAATACCAGAATTATTTGTGTCACTTTTTTGTGCGATTTTTCGTCGGCGGGGGAGGCGCTGGCGGCGTCATCCAAAATCTGACAGAAAAGACAAAGCGCCGGCGAAGCCGAGTCCAAAGGACACTTCACCGACGCTCCGATACCATCGCGAAAAACAGATTTTCAGCAAAGACCTCGGACTATTTGCGAGGCAGAACTGAATCTTTCATCGCCTTGCCAACGCGGAATTTCAACGTTGTTTTCGCTGGAATCTGAATCGTTTCGCCCGTCGCCGGATTCCGGCCTTCGCGGGCTTTTCTTTCGGATCTAACGAGTTTTCCGAAACCGGGGAGTACGAACTCACCGTTTGTTTTGACTTCGTTAGTCGCCAAATTTGCAATATCTTCAAACAGCTGTTTGACCTGGGCGCGCTTCATACCCGTCCGCTCCGCAAAGTGATTGATTACGTCGGACTGGGTCATCCGCTTTTTGCCCGCTGCCGTACTGGTCGCCATGTGTGGTGTGCTACCTCCAAGAATTCAACGAAATAGGAAAACTATTCCAGCCAGATATACCACAGACAAGGCATAAAGTCTGCTTAAATTCGCATTATTTCGGCCATTTCGTTGAAAAATTTTCGACGCGCTGGTGAATTATCGAGGTTCAAGTCCTACTTGAAGGCGGCAAATGAGCCCTGGCCGTCTGGGGAAGGGTGCTCTCAACTTATCGCAGAGGTCAGAAATTGGTCGGGGCGAGAGGATTCGAACCTCCGACCTCTCGGTCCCAAACCGAGCGCACTACCAGGCTGTGCTACGCCCCGCCTTGTTCGTTGAAAGAACTCGCCATTCTAGCCACCGTCTGAACTAGTGGTCAAGCTTCGCAGAAACTCAGCCGCACCGGACAGCGCGCGGGCCCGGTGACTAATCCGGTTTTTGACTTCCGTTTGAAGCTCTGCGAATGTCCGCTCGAATCCGTCCGGTATGAACACAGGATCATAGCCGAAACCATTAGTTCCGTGGGGTGCCTCGGCAATTCGACCTGCGCACGTCCCCGCGGAAATGTGGATTATTCTTCCGTCGCCGCTGGCGATTGCTATGACCGAGACGAATCGGGCCGTGCGCGCGGCGCCTGGCACCTGCGATATCTGTGACAACAACGCGGTCGTTCGCTCTGCGTCGGAGGCACCTTCGTGCCCATACCGGGCTGAGAGAACACCGGGAGCTCCGCTCAACGCATCCACTTCCAGGCCAGAATCATCCGCCAACGTCAGAAGGCCAGTTTGTTTTGCATAGCCTGAAGCTTTGAGAGAAGCGTTCTCAATGAAGGTTTCACCGTTTTCCGGAACTGGCTGAATTGACGAAAAGCTCTCGAGGTCGGAAATCACGAAAGGCAGATTTGCGAGGAATTTGCGCAACTCCTGACGCTTGCCTTTATTAAAGGTTGCGATCAACAGACTTCGTCGCGTCACTTGTAATCCTGCGGAAAGAGTTGCGCAGCAAGAGAGCCGCCAAGACCGAAAGATGAGCGAGCGCTCCATTCAATACTCGAGTCGCCGAGCACAGTAGCGCTGAGTGCCATGGGCAAACCCTTTGCAGCCTGATCGATTTCAGATCCCGTCGTCGCAAAAGCGGAGCGCTGTTGATTGGCAAAAGTCTCGATAAATGAAATGGCTGCGCGCTCGTCCTTCGTGAAAGTTAGCGCAGTCATTGGTAGCGATACGTCTACGTGGCTTTGCGACTTGCGAAACTGCTCGGTCGTCGAAAGTGATGCGTTCGTCGACGGCGTTGACAGACAACGGCGAACCAAATCGGCTGGGCCAATCAAGAAGTAGTTGTTGATGAATGCGGCACCCCAATTATCAGTCGATGACAGAAGCAATTCGGCTTCGCCAACTTTTTCGCTTTTTGGGTTCTGGCCAAGGCGTCGCGTCGCAAGATTTCGTAAGGCCTGGCGGTCGAACGACTCTGCAACCATAACCGAAGGCGAATTCTCATCGATCCGTATCGTTTGCAGCCGCGTTCCGATCGCGCGCGAAAAGGCGTCCGCATCATCAATCCCATAGGATTTGAGAAGAGTCTTCAACATTGGGCGAGCCGCGATTGCGCCAATCAAGTCAGCGTGCGATGAGACGGTTGCGTTCAGCTCAGACCAGAAGCTGACACTATCGTGTAATTGATATAAAGATACGGAGTGAACGCCAATCGGAACTAATTGAAGGTTGGCGAGATCAGGACCCCGTTCGGGAACGACGCTGCGCCGCAACCTATTCGCTACGCCATCCGCAAGACCAACTGAACATCGGTCCTCAACCATTCCGTCGCGAAAGCTTGCCGCCCAGCCCGCGTTCTTAACTGTCCCGCCGAAGGTGTCCGCAAAAATGCGCGCTCCGGTTATCGCATCGGCGGATGAATCACTTCGATAAAGAGCGTAGGCTTGAAGCAAAGACTTGATCCCGCTCTGAGACACAAAACCGAATACAGCCGCTTCGGAAGAGTGTGTCCGCTGGCGCACATCCTTGAAGTCGGTGACATCGCGAAGCGAGGGTCCGTTCCCCATGCGGGCTCGAATCGAATGTAATACAGAGGTCTCGTCATTCCCGACAATTACAGCGGTCTCGAGAAAAGCAAAAACGATCTGGTGTGTTCCGTCGGCAGAAGTCCACTCCATTAATTCGAGATTCTCAATCGTCTTTCTGAGGAAAATCGGATCCTTATAAATACGCCGCGCAAGACCTTCAAGATGACGCTCGACCGTGGCTCTCATACGCCTTTGAGATGTGTGCGTCTCGACGATGAATGTGGTCAGCGGTTTGATCGTTAGAGTGTTCCCGGCCTGATTTCCTTCGGCGCCTGAGAAAACCACGGCCACCTGGGAGCGGGCGAAAAGAATTGCGTCAGTCGAGCCGAGGCCCGTCCATCGCGCCAACGTAATCCACCAACGATTAGGCGAGATCCTTGAAGGCGCCCCGATGGGGGCGGCCAGCGCCTGCCAGGCGTTGGTCTGCTCGATTCCCGTGACGACTGCGCCTAGATCGTTGGCTTCGACAAAAGCCAAGCCGTCCACCGGTGCGAATTGAGACATGTCCGTCTTCTGGGGACGGTTCCAATAGACCCAAGCAACCGAAAGCCCGGAAAACAGAGCAATGATGATGATTCCTGCGCGACGACGATTAATCAATTGGGGCATCGTAAACGTTGACTGACCTAACATCAAATCAGTTGCTGGACGATTCAAAGCCGGAACTGCCCCAGAAACCGACCTCGGCTAAGGCGGCAGCGTAGCAGTAACGACTGTTTTCACTGATGAGACGCTCATCTGTGTACAACAAAAGAAAATGGTGTTGACAATGTTTTGTCATTATTGTAGCTTGAGCATGGCCGTGGTGGCTCAGACCTTTTACCTTATGGGCGCCTGTCGCCGAGCGCGACACACCCCGCCGAGCTAATTGCCCCGCCTTTCACCGAATCGAGCCTTTCAAAGAATCAGGCGAGCCTTTCAAAAGAATCAGGTTTGGAAAACCCCATGATGAAGAATGCAAATTATTCCCGCCGGATTACGTTTGTGCGTCCCGGCTTGGCTCGCGCGCGCCGCGCACGAGCTCGCATACGGCGCCAGCGCCTTTTGATGTTCAAAACAGCCAGGAGCAATTGATGATGTGGAAACGTACCAACAAGTCCATGGTCGGCGTTGACATTGGATCGAGCAGTGTCAAAGCAGTCGAGCTACAAGGCAAGAGCGGCGACTTTCAGCTGGTTAGCCTTGGATACGAGAGTCTCCAGCCTGACTCAGTCGTCGACGGGCAAATTATGGAGTTGAACTCCGTATCCAACGCAATCGGAAATATTTTTAACGAGCATAAAATCAAAACGACCAAGGTTGCGGCCGGCGTCAATGGCCACTCCGTGATCGTAAAGAATATCGTCCTGCCGCAAATGAGCCAGGAAGAACTTCAGGAATCATTCGCCTGGCATGCGGAAGAGCACATACCGTTCGACATATCGGATGTGAATCTCGACTATCACGTTACCGATAGCACGGACGAAGCGATTCACGTTCTAATGGCGGCCTGCAAGCGCGACAAGGTTGCGAATTTGAAGCAGGCGATCCAGCTTGCCGGTAAACAGCCGGTGGTGATCGATGTTGATGCCTTCGCTCTCCAGAATTGTTACGAGCTGAACTACGACCCGCAACCGGGCGAAGTTGTTGGTTTGCTAAACATTGGAGCATCAACAACCAACATCAACATATTGAATGGCAACCGGTCGGTTTTCACCCGCGATGCTTCCTTCGGCGGCAACCAATACACTTCCTTGCTGCAGAAGGAGCTGGGCTTAACCTTTGAGCAAGCCGAACAGGTCAAGCGCGGCATGCCATTGCCAGATGGTAGTGAAAACGTCGAGACTGCGCCGATTCTGGAAACAGTTTCAGACATCCTCGCGCTAGAGATTCAGAAGACAATGGATTTCTACCGAGCCACGGTCGAGGACAACAGCTCAGCGGTTGAGAAAATATTAGTTTCCGGCGGCGGTTCAAAATTGACTGGACTGATTGAGTTCCTGTCAAAACAGTTTGAGATTCCCGTCGAGATATTCGATCCGTTTAAGAAAATCAAGATCGATTCTCGAGGTTTCGATCCGGAATACATGCGCGAAATCGTTCCCGAGATGGCAATCGCAGTCGGATTAGCGCTGAGAGGAGTTGACGCGCGGTGATCAAAATAAATCTTCTAGAATCCATAACTGATCGGCCGGCAACGGTAGCGTTTGTCGAGGACAAAGTTTCGAGTACGCGGACGCAGACCTTCCTGCTGGCGCTAACCGTTCTCGCGCTGCTTGTTCTGGGTGTCGGATACGATTACGTCAGTGCGAACGCCCAACATCTGGCGGCCACTAAGGAACTTGCGAAACAGCGCAGTATCAACGAGCAAATGAACGCGGTCAAACGCGAACAGGCAGACCTCGAGAAGAAGATGGCCGACATCAACTTCCGCATTGACGCAATCCAGAAATTGCGAGCGTCTCAGCAGGGGCCGGGCGGCGTACTTGCCGAAATCAAAGCCCGCTTTGACAGCGTCCCCGGACTGTATTTGAAGAGCGTCGAGCTGAAGGAATCGGAGGTAGTTATTAAGGGTGAATCTCCGAATGAAGCTGCCGTAACCCGATTTGGCCAGAGCATGGAATTCTCATCAGGCTTGTTTACCAACCTGAATATTGAAACCCAGAGGGAAACGCCTTCCGGACTGAAGAGCGGTACAGCTACGCCTGCGCCAGGTCCGGCAGTTGCAGCTGCGGTTGTTGCGATGCCTGAAGTTGTCTCGTTCACAATCAAGTGTAACTACGCCACGGGCAAGGCTCCGCAAGCCTCAAGTAACCCAGCCGGAGCTGCGCCGAGCAATAACGTGGCCGCTCGTAATTGACCCTAAGAAGAATTCAGCTACAGGAAAAATTATGAAGATCGGAAATATGAACAACCTTCCCTGGTACGTGCGCCTGACTATTTTTTCAGCGCTCGCCCTCGTCGCTTACGCCGGCTTCTGGTACTTCGTTACCAGTGGGACGCGAAAGGACACACGGGCCTTACAGGATCAAATCGGTCTGCTGCAGAAGGCCAATGCCGAGGCGCAAATCGCATCGCAGCGCCTGAGCGAATTCCGCGCCGCTTACAAGAATAAACAGGAAGAGCTTGAGGAATTGAAGGCCCTGCTCCCCGAGCAACGTGAGTTGACCAAGGTTTTGGAGGGCATCCAGGATCGAGCCAAATCCTCGGGCCTTTCCCTCCGAAAGTTTTCCCCGAAAGACGATATGCAGCAGGATTTCTATAGCGGTAAGAAGATTGATGTTTCAGTCCAAAGTTCATTTGCTGGCCTGCGATCGTTCTTCGATCAAATGGCGCATTATCAGCGTATCGTCTCGATCACCAATTTCGAGATCAAGCAGTTGGACAATCAGGCTTCGGCTAAAACCGTGGAAGCACGCTTTGATTTGACCGCGTATTACGCTTCCAGCGAGAACCTTCAGAAGCAGGGCGGCAATCAACCAAAGGCAAACCAACCCGCCAACGCGGCCACCACGACAAACCAGGCGGTGCAACAAGCGGTTGCTCCGAACCCTAGAAACTAGACACTAATTCCCTTGATTCAGGAAAGACGATGATGGACTACAAAAAAGCAATTCGAATCGGGCTTACAGTGGCGTTAACGCTTTCGGCGATAAGTGTTGCGGCTTTCGACGTCGCGGCACAGGACAAAGCCGAGGTTAAACCAGTCAACGAAAAATCTTCCGGTCGCGACCCCTTCAAGAAATTTCAACCGGTGATCAAGCCCTCGAGAGGGGCGGCTACCAAGTTAGAGCCACCCTCCATTCAAGTGCGGATTGAACGTTATCGCGCACAGAAGGTGGCCGCCGCCAACGCGCATGTCGCGGCGCCCAAGCCAACAACCGCGTTGTTACTCAGCGAGGTTCAAGTCACTGGCATCTTTCGCACCCCACGCGGTTGGTCAGCTATGGTCGAGGCGACGCCGCTCAGTCCCAAACTCTCGTATGTTGTTTATCCTGGCGAATCATTTTTCGACGGCCAACTGGTGGCTATTGAGGAAGGCCGCCTGGTATTTCGCCGTGACAGTGTTTGGACCGATGGACGCAGGGAAAAATCCGTTGAGTTAAAACCTCTGCGCGTGCCTAGTCCAGTCGAAGCGATGACCTCAAACCAGGCCGCGGCCAAAGCCTCACCTGCTGATGCGTCGGCTGCCGCAGCCGCAAAGCCGGGCGCTCCGGAAAAGCAATAAGAAAAATTTTCGAGCCGTCGCTCTCCGCTGCGGCCAACCCCTGAACGAAGCCCTTCGTTCTCTTTTTTGACAACAGGCTGAACTGCCGCGTAGTGCGGCCGCGCTCTGAATGTCTCCTGGCATTTCGAGCAAGCGCGTGGCGGCGGTCCAGCTAATCCCTGAGGAGGGAATAATGCCTAAGCAATTTAAGAATATTGCCGTCAGAACCTGCGCCCTCGCGTGTGTCGCCGGCTTGTCTCTCAATAGTTTCGCGTTCGCGGTGGCGGCTTCCGCCCGAACTACGCGGAAGTCAGCGAGCCGTGCTCGCTCAATGATGCCCGCCCAGCCGGAGCCTTCACCCACTCCTGTTGCGTTAAATGCGGCGAACACGCCGGCAAAGGACAACATGACGACTCAGGGGACTGAGGGCCGGCGTTACGGTCAGGTAGGATTCGTCGGCGAGCCGATCAATTTGAATGTGGTCAACGCCGACGTCCGCGACATCCTGAACTACATCACCGAACAGTACGGCATCAACTTCGTTATCGACAGTTCGGTGGGAGCGGTGCCGGTGACGGTGAACGTGCAGGACGTGCCCTGGAATTACGCACTCGATGCGGTCCTGCGGGCGAACAAATTGGGAATCGACGTCAGCGGAAACATTTTACGCGTGGCGACGAGCGATACCCTGGCCAAAGAGGCCGAGAGTCAGCGACTGATCAAAGACGCGCAGCTTAGCAATTCTCCGCTGGTGACTGAGTTCATCCGGCTGAATTATGCGCGAGCCTCGGGTACATTGGCCCAGGCGGCGGGTTCGACGAGTGCCTTTGCCGGTGGTTCGACGAATCTGAGCTACAGCGGCGGCGCCGGCGGTGATCTCACCGGTGGCGGCGGCGATCAGGGTCTGATGCCTATCATCAAGCGTCGTCTGTCCCGCCTGGGTTCCGTGGAAGTGGAAGGCCGGAGCAATACTCTGATCATCACGGATGTCAAAGAGAACATCGACGCGATTCGTCAGTTGGTCGCGATTCTGGATCAGCCGGAACCGCAAGTGGAAATCGAAACTCGTATCGTTATCGCGCAGCGCAACTTCAGCCGCGACCTCGGCGCGCAGTTGTCGATGGGCGTAATTGGTCTCAATCGTGGAAGCCTTGGCAACATCTCGACACTGCCCGCGAGTGGTTCGGGCGGCAGTGGCAGCGGCGGCAGCGGTGGCAGCGGAGGTGGTTCGGGTTTGACCACGGGTCCTAACCCTTACAGTGTGTTCGGCGGCTTGGGCAATACCGGGATGCCGTTGAATGACCTGCGGGCTGCGGCGGCGAACACGGTAATTGGTCTCACGACCGGCTTGATTGGCACTGCTCAGATCAGCTTGCTGGTTAGCGCGGCGGAAAGTCGCGGCGAGGTCAAAACTGTTGCGACTCCGCGAATCACTGCACTGAACAATCGACCGGCCCAGATCGAAAGTGGATCGCAGATTCCAGTGCAGACAACGCAAGCCGCCGGCGGTACTGCCGTCGTTACCACGACGTTCGTATCTGTCCCGCTTCGTCTTTCAATCACACCGCAAATCACCGACGCAGGAACCGTGGTGTTACGCGTCACGATTGAAAACAACACCGTCAACACCGGCATCGCCGTAGGTGGTGTCCCGGGCATCGACACGCAGCGCATGCAGTCTGAAGTGTTGGTTCCAGATGGCGGCACGACCGTTATGGGTGGTGTGCTTGCCGATCAGGATGCAACCCAGAGACAGCGTACTCCTGGCGTGGCGAGCATCCCGATTATCGGCAATCTCTTCAAACGCAAACTGGTGACGAAGAATTCAACCGAAATTCTGTTCTTCATCACGCCGCATATTTATCGTCCAGACTACTTTGGGCGTCCTACTACGACAACACCGAGTTCTGGTCCACGTTCTACCAGCGTGCCGCAGCCGGTACCGCTTGGCAATCCGCAGACCAATACCCTGACGCCGAATGAGCTGCCACAGTCTGAGAAGTCTCCGCAGACTAGTCCGCAGCCCAACGTTCTGGGTGCACCGACCCAGCCCCTGGCACCGCCAGGAGGTACTGCGAGGCCTGGAGCCGTAAACGGGCAACGGCCCGAATAGATTGGCAACAAGTTTCGCTTGATTCATGTGGCGCAAGTTGATAACTTGCGCCACATCGCTTTCAACTCCGAGAGATCGTGATGTTCAAGGAAACACTTCAAACCATCGTAGAAAAGACGGATGGCGGCCTGGGCGCCTTGATTATGGGCGTCGATGGTTTATCAGTGGAGAAGTTTTTTACTGAAGCCGGCTCAGCCGCGAACCTGGACGTGGCGGCCGCTGAATTAACTTCGCTGATACGCAGCGCCAGTCGATCCGGAAACGATCTGAACCTGGGCGAATTACGCGAACTCGTCGTCGCCCACGACGAAGTCACCTTCGTGATGCGCTTTTTCAGTAAGGATTATTTCGCGGTCCTGGCCCTTTCGCCCGAGGGGAACGTCGGCCGCGGCCGTTATGAGCTGCGAAAGGCCGAACTCATCTTAGCTAAAGAATTCACCGTCTGATTTACCCTTCTCCAGACAGATCACCACCCGTCCAGTAGCAAAGGTATCAACACCATGAACTCAGTCACGAAACTGATTACGGCTCTTGCCGTCTCGATTTGTTTTTCCGCCGTTGCCGCCGCCGCAACGTTACAGGCCAAAGTTGTCGATGTGCCCACTGGCAACACTCTCGTTGTGAGTAACACGAATCGATCGGTTCGAATACGGTTGAAGTCAGTGTTGCCGCCGGAAGCCGGGCAGCCTTTTTCCGAGGCTGCGAGAGACCACCTTAGAGCGCTCGTACTGGACCAGACGGTGGTGGTTGATTACACGCACCTTACGGAGCGCTATCTCGAAGCGAGGGTCTTCCTCAATGGAATTGATATCGGGTCGCAGATGTTGCGCGACGGTGTCGTCTGGTATGACCACTCAACCGAGTACGAATTAACTGAAAGTGATCGAGGTCTCTATGCCCAGTGCGAGCAAGCCGCACGTGCTGAAAAGCGAGGTCTTTGGCAGGACGAAGCGCCGGTAGCACCCTGGGAGTATCGCCGCATCCAACAATCCAAGCTCGACGAACTGGTTTACGGGAAGTCTAGCCTGCAAACGACGTCCGGCCCGCGTACAGGCAGGAAAGCGTTGTCCAACGGTGACTTGATGAGTGGTTTTATGGGAGGGCCGAGCGGGTCAAGCGTGACACCGGGGCTCAAGCCGCTGGTCCAGAACGGGAGCTTTGATCGGTGGACAAGCTTTGAATCTCCGATCTCGCACTTTTCGATTATGATCCCGAGTAGCGGCCTTGAAGGATCGGGTGCCTCCTCCGATGAGAACGGCCATCCAATCTCAACTGTTGTGCTGATGGCCAAAAGCGATCGCACGTTTATGATGCTGTACTCCGGCAAGGGTGCCAATGACAATCTTGCAGACACCGCGGAACTGGATAAGGTCATCAAAGACTTTGGCGCTGGTGCGAACCAGCAAGCGGCCCGGTTCGGTGACATGATTTCTCTGAAATTTGCTCGAGATATAAAGCTCAGTGGTTACTTAGGGAAGCAATACAGCCTGACGTGCAACTCGTTCTCGGGAACCGTGCGGGTGTTCACCAAACAACTCGGCAACGAGCGACAAGTCTTTGTGCTGTACGTGCTGTGGCGCTCGGGCGGCGACGGACTCGAAGGTCAGTTTTTAGATTCATTCAAAATCACTCAATAAGTCTTTCATACCAATTCAACTCGCTCTCCCCGTTAGGGATAGGCTTAAGCAAAAGCAAGCATCAGCGGATTCACTCCACCAATCCGAAGGGAAACTGGTGTGCCCGCAGGTGTATCACGGACTCACGGGCAGTTGGGCTACTGTCCCGCTGACTTTATTGTTAGAATTCCGCTACTTCGGCCGTTAGCCTTCCCAAACTTTGAAGGCAAATGCGGCAATTGTCACTTGCCACCGTCGCGTCAGTCTCTAAGAGCTGAAGGAGTAAGTTCGGGCATGAAACAGATCAGTGCTTATGTACGGAGACCCTTCCTGATCCCCGTTGTCCTGGCAGTCCTCGCGTTGACGAACTTTGCACAGTCCGGCCGTAGCTGGATGAACGGTTTTATCTTTGCCGACTCAGATACGAACGGCCTTCCCGGTGCAACAGTAGAACTGACCGGAAACCAGAGTAATGCTCGCCTGAAGTCCGTTCACCTAAGTACCAAGGCTGAGAGTGACGGCAAGTATTCGCTTAAGGACATACCCTACGGCGATTACACCTTCCGCGTGTCAGCTGACGGATACGAACCATACGAGATTAAGCTCTATGTTGGATCGGATATGTTGACTCAGATACATGTCAGGTTGAGACGGAAGGAATAGTTCATGGGCCGCGGAAGCTGGAGCAGCTTTCGATCTCGTCAGCGAAGAAGGTTTGGAATTGCACCTGTGCTGCGATCGCTGACGAGGAGTGATTTCAATCGCCCACTTGAGGTTGTCAGGAGCTTCAAAAGAGATAGTCCGCGCGCGATTGGAATTCTCGCAATTGCCAGCGAAAAGCCGCTGGCCCGAAATCTTCAGCCGGTTCCCTGAGGCATCTTCACGCTCGGCATCAACTTTAGGATGATTCTTTGCCGGCGAGCTACGCGCTTGGGATTTAGTTGCGGGCTAAAGATGGTGCGCGGATTGGGAATCATTGCTGAAAGAAACGCGGCTTCGCGGACGTTGAGGTTCGCCGCAGGCTTGTGAAAGTAATACTGCGACGCGGCCTCTGCGCCGTAGATGCCGTCACCCCACTCGATCACATTCAGATAGATTTCAAGAATTCGCTTCTTCGAAAGATTGCGTTCCATGAAATAGGTGATGATCGCTTCCTGGCCCTTGCGAAAAAACGAACGCTCGCTGGACAAATAAAGATTCTTTGCCAGTTGCTGCGAGATCGTTGACGCACCCCGCTTGAAATCCGGCAGGTTGGGCAGCCATGAGTCATTTTCGCCTTCCTGCTTTGCTTCTTTGTCGGCTTCCTTCTGTGCCTGGTCCCAGGCCTTCTGAATAGCCTCGTAGTCAAAGCCGTGATGAAAAGCAAAGTTTGAGTCTTCACCGGCCAGGACTGCGCGCTGAAGCTGGGGCGAAATCCTTTCCAGTGGTACCCAGATTTGCACGCGCTTTGGTTGGGCGCCGCTGCGCCCGGCTTCGCGAATGCGCGTCTCAATCATCGAGGTGGTGGCCGGGTTCCGATCACGCAGATCGGCAGCCCCGGGCACCATTAAGACTTCAAACAGGAGACCGCCGAGGACCAGCCCGGCGATCGCGTAGAAGATGTATCGGATGATTCGAAGCACGAATAATAGGGTAAAGGTAAACGGAGCAGGGGTAAAGGAACGGAAAATCAGAGACACAATTATGCTCCGCGCCTGAGCAGTTTTGGGTCGTGCTGAAATATCACCGCGTTTCGTCGTTTTCATAATCTGTTAATGGAGATTGAAGTAAGAAAACTATGATAAGACGCGAAGCGGCTTTTGTTATCGGTCTACTTTTGATTGCATTCGCAGTGTCGGCCAGCGGCCAGTCCTCGGATCAAGGCCGTCGACCACCTGTGTTGCGTTCCACCACCGCGGTTCCCGACAATCAGGATCAGAGTGAAGCCGGCCGTCAGTCGGGTCCGGCGACGCTGATTACCGTACCCGCGATAGTAATGGACCGCGATGGTCGCTATGTCGCGAATCTACGCAAAGAAGATTTCACGATTTACGAGAATGGCGTCGCCCAGAACCTCTCTTCCTTCATGTCGGTTGAGAAACCATTCACCGTGGCCTTGATGCTCGACGTGAGTGGTTCGACGAAGTATCAACTGGACGAGATTCGCGAAGCCGCAAACACCTTCGTGAGTCGTTTGCGCCTGAGCGACCGCATGATGGCGGTAACGTTCGACGGAAAAATTAATTTGCTGGCGGACGTGGCCGACGTGCGTGCCATTCGGCAGTCGAAGCTGCATATTCCAGCTGTGACTGACGGTACAGCCCTCTACGATGCGGTTGCTTTTACTTTGAAACGGATGGCCCAGGTCCCCGGACGCAAGGCGATTGTGTTAATGACCGACGGCGTCGATCAAAACAGTGTGGCGACTTTGCAAAGCACGATTGCTGGAATAGCGGAACAGGATGTCCTGATTTATACCGTGCAATACAATACACAGCCGCAAACTTCCGCACGTCTGAGTTTTATCAAGAACGAAAAAGCGCGCCGCAAAGTCGAGCAGAGGTTGGTCAAGCAGTACGCTATCAGTGAACCGTACCTGCGCACCCTGGCTGAGAAAACCGGCGGTCGCTTTTACAAAGCAGAAGATCTGAGAGAAGTCGGTCCGGCGTTTGAAGCGATCACTGCCGAGCTCGGAGTGCAATACAGTCTCGGCTACTATCCGAAGGAGAACGCAACCGCAGGCGCTGAACGATCGATTAAGGTTCGCGTGCGTTATCCAAATCTGGTCGTCAGAACGCGCGATAGCTACACGACGTCACCGGCGATCGCCCGCCAGTAGAGCGGACCGGGCCTAGTATTGAATCAAACTACCTTCGCGCTTCGCTCGCCGCACGGCGCGGTTGAACACCCACAGCGATAGCGGAAGTAGCACCCCCAAAAAGATCAGCAACACAAAAAACGGTTCCTGCACCTCGCCAAAGCCCTGCCCTTCAATCAGAACCCTTCGAATTCCATCCAATCCATAGGTAGGCGGAAGTATGCGCGAGATCTTCGCCACGCCTGCTCCCGCATATTGATTAATGAGCTGGGTTGGAAAGAACACGCCCGAGAAGAGAGCCGATCCCGTGCCCAGGAACACGCCGAAGGGATCCCCGCGTTTGAAAACCATCGCGAAACTGGCGGACAGAATTCCCAGACACGAAAGGACGACGGTCGTCAGTACGAGGAAGAGAAGTGCGAGCAGAAAGTTCCCGCGATAATGAACATCAAAAAACAACCAACCGAACAGCAGGTATAGGAACGAGAAGAGAGTGGCCTCTAAAAAGTCCCATGCGGAACTCGCCACAATAACCGTCGGAACGCTGATCGGAGTCATCAGTACGCTTTCCAGTGTGCCCTGGACTTGCTCTTGTCGAATCGCTGTCGCCAGACTCGAGAATCCGGTCATGAAGTAATTCAGCACAGCGAGGCCGGTCAACCAGGCCGCCAGCGGATCGCGCCATTGAGCAAACCTTGGATCGGTAAACCCGGTGAAGATTTTCGAGATAAAGAAAAGCGTCGTGACGATCGTTAGAATCGAAAGAACGCGCAGAAAGAATTGCATGCGGTAACTAAGTTGCAACCGCAAGTCCCTTACAATAAAGGCCCAGATGCGACGAATAAATAGGATCATTTAGACTAACTAGCGCCCTCGTAACTCTCCAGGACATCCAATAAGGTTGCCCGTTCAGTCTCGACTGATCGTACGACGGCGCCGGCCTCCTGCAGCACGCGCAAGATCCTGTCGAGTAATTCATCGTTCAATGCTCGCGTGAATCTGACGAGTGTTTCGTCGGACCACGAGCCAGCTTCAACGACAAAAGAATAAGAGCCATACGACTTGTTGATGACTTGCTCAGCCTCGAGAGCGCTCAACGCTGTGAATCTAATGGCCACGCGTTCTTCTGCCGTATGCATGGCGCGTAGATTTTGGGGAGTGTCGAGCGCGCGAATCTCGCCCTTGCTGATGATGGCGACCCTATCGCAAAGTTCTTCAACCTCAGGCAGGTTATGTGAAGTCAGAAAAATCGTGGAGTTGTTCGTTTGTGAAAGAGACTTGATTGTCGAACGCATTCGCATAGCGGCAATCGGGTCCAGCGAACGTGTCGGTTCGTCAAGCAAAAGCACCGGTGGTTCGGCCAACATCGCCCTGGCAACTGCGAGCCGTTGCTTATTGCCGGTTGAAAGTTCGGCAAACCGGCGGCGGGCAACTTCCTGCAAGTCAAGAAGTTCGAACAACTCCGCCAGCCGCCGCCGGGCCGTTCGATTACCCAGTCCGTACAAGCGGGCAAAAAACAGGAGGTTCTGTTCGGCCGTGAGCCGCCAATAAAAGCTGCGCTCCTCGGCGCCGGCAAGCCCAACGTTCCGGCGCACTCTTTGGTCGTCGGTGACTGTGTCATGACCCTTAACAGAGACGGCGCCCGCTGTTGGTTGAATCAGCGTGGCGATGATTTTTGTGAGTGTCGTCTTGCCCGCGCCGTTAGGTCCGATCAGCCCAAAGATTTCACCTTCCCTAATCTCAAACGAGACGCTGCGCAACGCTTCGACCGGAGGCTTGAACTTTCGACCCAGGAGTTTCTTAAGACGCAGAAAGGGAACCGGGTAGGTTTGACTGAGATGGTCAACCGTGATCGCAACCGGCGTGCTTTTGGGTTCAGCCATGGTTGCGACTTAGCGGCGGCGTTGCCGGGGATCAAGGTACTCGCGGAGTCCATCGCCTATGAAATTAAATGCCAGAACCGTCAACGCGATGGCCAGGCCCGGAAAGATTAAGGCATGAGGCGCCGCTTGCAACGTGGAGAGGTCGCGCGCTTCTTCGATCATCACACCCCAGGAAGGGGCGGGCGGTGGAACACCAAGACCGAGGAATGAAAGCGAGGCTTCGGCCAAAACCGCTCCGGCCATTCCTAAACTTGCCTGCACGATCAAAGGCTGAATCGCATTTGGCAGGATATGAATAAACAGAATGCGAAAATCGCCCGCCCCCAGCGCTCGCGCCGCTTGCACAAAATCATATTCGCGAACCTTCAGCACCTGAGCGCGAATCAGGCGCGCGTATCCGACCCAACCAATAATACAGAGCGCAAAGATTAATTTGTTGAGACCGGCGCCCAGAAAAGCCACTAAGGCTATAGCCAGCAGCAGCCCTGGAAAAGCAAGAAACACATTGAACAGATAACCCGAGAGGATGGAATCAACCCAGCCGCTGTAGTACCCGGCAATGGCGCCGATGATCGTGCCGATGAAAGCTGAGACGGTGACCACGACGACGCCAACTTCGAGCGAGATGCGCGCACCAAACACCACGCGGGAAAAGATGTCGCGCCCGGTCGAGTCTGTACCGAACCAGTGAGCTGCCGAGGGCGGCATATAGCGCATCGCTAAATTTGTGGTGCCGACGTCGTAGTGAGCGAGCCACGGCGCGAAAATCGCCACCAGGACGAAGACGACGACGATTACGATTCCGATAATCGATAAGCGATTCATGCTAATTTGCCACAGAGACACAAAGGCACAGAGAATGAAAAAGAAGCGAGGCAACTGGTTGATTTGGGGTGTTCATAACAAAAATCACTTGTTCCTTCTCTGAGCCTCGGTGTCTCTGTGGCAATCTTCTAAGAGACTCGTATCCTGGGATCGAGCCGGCGATACAACATATCAGTCAGCGCATTGGCGGCGATGTAAGTTGTGCTGATCACCAAAACGCAGCCCTGGACAATGCGGTAATCGCGCTTCCCGATTCCGTCCTCGACCAATAACAAGCCCAGGCCGGGCCATCCAAAAATCTTTTCGGTAATGATTGCGCCCGCGAGCAGGATACCGAGTTGCAAGCCAAGCACGGTAACTACTGGAATCAGCCCATTCTTCAGCACGTGTTTGTAGACTACTGCGCGTTCGCTCAAACCTTTCGCGCGGGCGGTACGGACGTATCCTTCACCCAATTCTTCAATCACCGACGACCGCACCATTCTGGTGAGAATTGCAGATAAGGCTGCGCCAAGCGTGATCGCTGGAAGGATGAGGCTCTGCAATCCTTCCCGCCCGTAGGCCGGCAGCCACTTAAGCTTCACGGCGAAGATATAGACCATCATCGGCCCAATCACGAATCCGGGCAGACTTATTCCGATGAGCGCGATCACCGACAGGGAATTATCCAGTAACGTACCGCGATTCTTTCCAGCTACCACGCCCAGCGGAAGGGCGATGGAAATCGCTATCAGCATCGCCGCAATGGCCAGTTCGATTGTGGCTGGATAGCGTTGGAAGATTAACTGAATGACCGGCTGTTCGGTTCTGAACGATTTGCCGAGGTCGCCGTGCAACAGCGCCACCCAGTAGTCATCATAACGATTATTAAGTCCGTACCAGCGAAAGTGACGCTGGCCGTTAGTGTCTTCCGGGAAACCAAAAAAGAAAGCCGGCCGGTCGAGGCCGTGCTTTACTCGAAATTGGGCCAGCTGTTCAGGGGTCGCTTGATCCCCAAGCACAGCCGCAGCCGGATCGCCGGGCACCAGCTCAATCAAAAGAGTGACCAGCGTGACCACGGTCCAAACGACCAGGATTAGAAAGCCAATGCGACGCAGCAATCCAAACAGTTTGTATTTCATCCCTGAGTGCGTGAACGATGGCGGTTTTTCGAACGACGGCGGATGATATCAGATTGGCGGGATTGGGGACATGCGGCTGAAGGGCAAAAAGAAAAACGTAGCCGGGATCCGCTTTCGCCAAACAAGTTCAGCCCCGACAACCGAACCCATCCAGCTAGGCGAACCCCGAAGCCACGTTGCTTGATTGCAGCCTTTCGGCGGCAATCAATGCCTGCAACGCAAGACGATTTCTCGCGCTCCAAGCGAACTCAAGGTGCGCAAAAATCTCGTGCACTACGCGCGACGGCCTGTGTGCAGAGCTGCAATGCCGCCGCTCAAATTTTCAAACTCAACCTCTTCAAAACCTGTTGCACGAATCATGCCAACCAGAGTTTCCTGGTTCGGAAACTTCCCAATCGATTTTGGCAGGTATTCATAAGCGCTTCGCTCACCGCTGAACCATCCTCCGATTGATGGCAACAATCGTGAGTAGTAAATTCGGACAAATGCACGCATGCCGGGTACAGTCGGTTGCGAAAACTCAAGAATTGCCAGCACGCCTTTGGGCTTGAGAACTCGTTTCAGCTCTGCCAAACCTTCTTCGACGCTCGACAGGTTTCGCAGCGCGAAGGCAATCGTGATGCAATCGAAAGAGCGATCCGCGAACGGCAATCTCAGCGCATCACCCTCAATAAAGCGGAGCTGAGGCGCCTTTTTCTTTGCCAGCTCAAGCATCGGCCGACAAAAATCTATTCCCACAACGGGAGCAGCAGTTTTTTCAAAGATCTCGATGCTTAAATCTCCGGTGCCGCAACCAACATCGAGCACCTGTGCATCGGGCGCCAACATTGGCGCTATTTTTTTCACCACGCGTCGTCGCCATTTGACGTCGACGTTCGCGGACAGCAAATGATTCAGTAGATCGTACCGCGGAGAAATTCTAGCGAACATTTCGCGAACCCGCCGAGCGTGGTCGTCCGCTGAATTTTTCTGTCCGGGGTTAGTTAAGCTCATGAGCTTGGGGAAATGGTTGCAGGCCGCTTGCGAAACCTTTGTGAAATCAGGGCTTCCTGGTCGGCTTCTGAGGATCAGTCGCAGTCTTCAGTTCTGGTTTAGCCTCGGGAATCTCGAAATTCGTGACGGTGGTTTTGAGTTGTTCAATATCACCTAAGACGACTTTGGCCTGCTTCGCGTCCTTAAATAATCGTGTCGCCACACGCTGAATGTCGGTTACTGAGACGCGACTGACCTCGGCCGCGGGATTCGCAGTGGTCTGAGTCTTTTGAAGCTCAGAATCGAGCCACATGTCCGCGATTTGATCCAACTCGCCGCCGGTGCGTTTGCCGATTTCCAGCAGGGTTGCGCTTGCGGCTCGGGCCAGCTCGTCAGCAGTCGGTCCAGTCTGGGCCAGGGCCTTCATTACGTCCTGGGCAGCCGCCAGAGCTTTCTGTGCTGTAGCAGGCGGCACACTTGCCGCGAAGACCAAGATGCCCGGCAGATTGTGGGCTTCATGTCTCACACTGGCGGACGAAAGTTCCGGCACAGCCGCCTGCCAACGTTGACGGGCCACGTCCGCTAACATTGAGGCAGCGATCGCATCGCGATCAAAACGCGCCAGCCCGCGCACTGCCAGACGAATCTCCGCACTACTGGTTCCTGCCTGGTTCATCAGGAGGGTGCGCTCGTCAGGAGCGTTTGGCTGACGAAAAGTCGCCGGCACGCTGCGGTCGGCTTTTTGCCAGGGGCCGAGCAGCTGACGCAGGGCGCGCATGAGGCGTGCCTTCTCAATGCCGCCAATCACAACCAGAGCGGCATTGTCTGAGTGCAGCAAGCGCTCCTGTGCCAGCATGAGATCAGCCCGTTCAACTTTCGGCAAACTCCCAAGGTCTCCCCCTGCCGCTCGACCGTACGGAAACGTGCCGAAAAGTCTGGTGGCAACAGCGCGATCGGCCACCAGTGAGTTTGAAAGCGGAGCTTTCCCCAATTGGGCGATGCGCGCCTCCCGAAGCTTGCTCACGCTATCGGCGGATAAGTTCAAACCGAGGATCGCGTTTCGCAGTAATTCGATCAAACGCTCTGCTTGTGAGGCTTTTCCGGAGATAGTTACATCAATTGAATCGTAGGTGGTCGTAACTTCCAGGTGGCCTCCGAGCTCTTCGTTAACGTATTCGCGGGTGGCCGGATCAGGGAATAACGCGTCGGCAAGCAGGGCCATGGTTCCGGCTTTACCGGTCAGATCAAACGCGGCGCCGCTGTTCAGCCGTAATTTCATGAACAGATTGGCGTCGCCTGGTCGCTGCAAATAAAGGACTGGAAGTCCATTCAATAGCAGTTCGCGGGTCGGCGTTGGTGAAGATTGGGCCGGTGAAAACGAGACGATTCCCACAAAAAGAAGGGAACAAAAGGCGCAAAAGAAACGATAAATAGCGGATGTCCTGGTCATGCGGGCGTCTGTGGTATCTCTCACAATCCGTCGGCCGACCCTTCAAGATTCGCGGGTCTACCGCTGGCGAGCCGTTTGGGATGCGAGAAAAAAGAGTTTAGATGCCGCCCCTGAGCCCGTCAACCCGAAGCTATTTCGCGGCATCAAAGCCCTGTCACCAGCGAGATTTAAAGCTGCTCGACCGGTGTGAAAACGATAGTATAATTGGCAAGCGGAAAGAAACTGCCGAAATTGGCGACTTTTTTCCGCAACTTTTTATCGATTAGCAGTAATACACAGTAGGAAGCCAGTTCCTACAGGATCGAGCGCTTTGATTGACGAACCAGGAAACAGACGAACGGCTGCTGGAAGACGCATCGCACGGGAAGACGGCGGCCTTTCAAATCCTGTATGAGCGTTACCGGGATCCGATTTTTCGATTCGCATATCGAATGTTGGGTTCGGTTGAGGCCGCTGAAGACGTCGTCCATGATTGCTTTTTGGGTTTGATAAAGGAACCCGGCCGATTTGATTCAACGAAAGCGTCGCTGCGAACTTATCTGTATGCGGCAGCGCGGAACCAGGCGGCGAAACGGTATTTGAAGAGCAGCCGGGAATCTGGAATTGATGATCTGACGAGTGAACCGCGGGTGGCCCCTCATCTCGAACCGATTCGACAAGTGCTCGACAACGAGTTGGCCGCTGAAGTGCAACGAGCGATAGAGAGTTTGCCGCCACTACAGCGTGAGGCTTTAGTTCTTTTTGAGTATGAGGATCTTTCACTGGCAGAGATTGGCGCCATCGTTGGCGCCGATTCAAACGCGGTGAAAGCGCGGTTGTTTCGGGCTCGCGATAAACTGCGCGCGAGGCTGGAGAGATATTTCCGGATTGGCCGTGAAGCTGTTACAGTGAAGCGGGCGTGAAAAGCAGTTGACTCGCCTGCATGAGTACTTAGGATTTTCAAAATGAGTAATACAGATTCGAAGTTCATGCAGGATGAAGAACTGCGAGGTTTACTTAACCAGTGGAGCGCTCCCGAAGCTCCCCCTTCGTTGGATCAGCGCGTCGCCGCTTCATTCCAAACTATGAATAGCGAGCGCCTGAGTTCAGTACTTGGTCCCCAGCGGGAGAACGAGGTAGTCAAGATGAAATTTTGTAATACATGCCAGGAACAATTTGCTGATCGTTTTAGTTTCTGCCCGGTTGACGGAACCCCCCTTAGTGCAGTTCCGGCGGTGATCGCCGCGCCCACAAATAACGTTGCGCCGGCCGACATTGAAACGTCTTATCCAATGTCAGAAACCGCGGAACCGGAAAAACCTGTGGTCGTTCCGCCGCCGCAAATTTCGCCCGTTATCGTTCCGCCGGCACCAGTTTCCCCGGCGCCAGTTTCCGTCGCCCCGCCGGTTGTAACTGCGGCCGCCTCCCCGGTGATGAATACCGTGGCCGCGACCTCAACAGCGGCAGCTGGTGAACACGACATGATCGGTGAATATCACCTTACCATCCTGGAAGATCGCGGATTGGTTCCCCGGCTGACAGAAGAGCTCGGCAACGTAGCGCACAACTATCAACTAACCTGGCCGGAATTCAAACGCGATCCATTTGGTTTCACCAAGCGTTCGTTCCAGGGTTATGGAAAAATGCTGGGCGGAGCCTTTGCCAGTCGCGACATGATGATCGCAATGTTGCTGGGTCTGGTCGCGATGGTGGTTCTGGTCGGCGCGATCTTTCTGCTGGATCGCAGCGGAGCGGGCGGCCCTTCGCGCAAGTCAATGATCATCGTCGCGATAATTGGCTTCTGCGGATTGCTCGGCATCTTTGCTACCTGGTTGGGCCGCGGCGGCGCTGCGGTAATGGGCGCGAAGCCTTCGGATTCACGTAACGTCCTGTCCGGCATCATTGCGAGCTTTGCGCTTTTGTTCCTGGTCGTAGGCGGTGCGTTCTACTGGGATCGACTTCACCAGGCCAAAGCTGCGGAGCTGGCGAAAGAGGACGAACTCGAATTGACGCAGATGATTTCGGAGATTCCGAATGAACAGCCGACGCCTGATGAAGGAACCGCCGGCATGGCCAAAGGTAATGGCGGCGGCAGCAAGCCGAAACAAGAGAAAGCAGGCGGTGGCGGCGGCGGTGGCCGTGAGGAGCAGACCCCGGCATCGTTCGGAAAACTTCCGCAGGCTGACCTGCGAATCCCGCAGGTGGTAGCGCCTGATCCGCATCCGCCGGTCATCAAGAATCCGGCTTTGCCGATGCCGGCGACTCTCGACGCGGATCCGGCTCTGTTCCCGCCAGATAATCGGCAGCTTAACTACGGGGACCCCAAGTCCAAATCTACAACTCCTTCGTCCGGTTCCGGCACTGGTAATGGAATCGGCCAGGGAACAGGCGGCGGCGTTGGTCCGGGCTCGGGTAGCGGTTATGGACCCGGAGAGGGTGGCAACACTGGTGGCGGTTCGCGTCGCGAAGGCGGCGGTGGTCCGGGTGGCGGTGGCGATGGCGGTGACTACAACAAGATTTTCAGTGGCCGTGAAGTGACTTCAAAGGCCCGCGTGCTTTCGAAGCCCGAGCCGACCTACACTGAAGCCGCGCGTAAGAATCAAATCACCGGCACGGTGGTGCTCCGCGCAGTCTTCTCATCGGGCGGAACGGTCACGAATATCCACGCCGTGTCAGGTTTACCGGATGGTTTGACTGAGCGGGCAATTGCGGCCGCGAAGAGTATCAGATTTGTTCCGGCTACCAAGGACGGGCGCCCGGTGTCCATGTGGATGGAGTTGCAGTACAACTTCAATCTGTACTAATGGGTACGCAGGCATCTTGCCTGCAGAGCTCTCAACCCAAATAAAACGACAAGAGGCGAGCCATGGCTCGCCTCTTCTTTTGGAGTGCGGCGACTTGTCGCCGCTTTGTCCTCGGACTTGTACGTCTCTGATTAGAAAGCACCGACAGTTCGACGCCCTCCAAATCAACTGCCGCCTTCAGCGATCCGTCTTATTCGCGTGACGCCTTCCTCGAGACGTTCCAGCGAAGTCGCATAAGAAATTCGGATGAATCCTTCAGCACCAAACCCGGCGCCGTCCGTTACCACGGTTTGCTCTTTTTCGAGAAGCTCGTTGGCAAAGTCTTCCGAGGTGCTCAGCCTGCCTTTCAAACATCCACGCACGTCGGGAAAAGCGTAGAAAGCGCCTTCGGGTTGCGGACACTTCAGTCCGGGTATTTCATTGAGCGCGTTTAGCAGCCATTCGCGGCGGCGCGTGTATTCGGCCAGCATGGTCGCCACTGAATCCTGTGGGCCGGTTAACGCCTCAACAGCGGCAGCCTGGGAAATCGACGTGGCGTTACTGGTGGAATGGCCCTGCACTTTGGCCATCGCGCGGGTCCAATCGGCGCCGGCCAGCGAATAACCGATTCGCCATCCGGTCATCGCATACGTTTTCGAAAAAGATCCGGCGATGCACAGACGTCTCCGCACTTCAGGACTCAGCGACGCGGCGCTGAAAACAGTTGCGGGTGGATAAACGAATCGCAGGTAGCATTCATCTGAAACCGCGAATAGCCCACGCTCGGCCACCACTTCCATAATCTCTTTGAATTCGTTTGGCGGAATGACCCGACCCGAAGGGTTACTTGGCGAATTAAGAATAATCAGTTTGGTTTTCGGAGTGATAGCCCGGCGTACCATGTCGGCCGTAAGTACAAAACCGTTTTCTTCCGTTTCAATGAAGACTGATCGACCGCGCGCGAACGTCACGATCTCAGGAAAGGTGACCCAGTACGGTTTCGGGATTAGGACTTCATCATCGGGATTGATGAGCGAAACGACGGCATTGAAGATGGCCTGCTTGCCGCCCGAGGTGCCCATTACTTCGTTTCGCGCATAGGTTGCACCGAAATCGCGCTGGTACATATCGATAATCGCCTGCTGCAAATCGCGCGTGCCCGCGGTCGGCGTGTACTTCGTCTTACCGGCCGCCATAGCCGCCGCTGCGGCATCCTTGATATTCTGCGGCGTGTCGAAATCCGGCTCGCCCGGACCGAGATCCACCACGTCAACGCCGGCGGCGCGCATCGCTTCGGCGGTTTGCATCGCTACCAGGGTCGAAGAGACCTTCATCCTGGCCACATTTTCGGAAACCTGAAAGTCGGAAGAAATTTTTGAAGCTGCCATAACCATGGACCTTGAACCTCTCTCGGATCGTAAACTGTTAGTTTGCTCTGGCTCCGCAAGCTAACAGCTTGCGTTACAAAATACGCGAAATTATTTCTTCTCGCGCATGCGCTGTTCGACGATTGGCGGCACCAGGCCTTCAATCCGGGCCCCAAGACTAAATACTTCTTTAACCAGTCTCGAGCTGACGTAAGAATAGATTTCCGCCGGCATCATGTAGACCGTTTCAATCGCGGGCTCGAGCCGGCGATTCATTAAGGCCATTTGCAACTCGTACTCATAATCTGAAATCGCCCGGATGCCGCGCACGATTGCATTAGCCTTTCGATCTGCCGCGTACTGAACTAGTAGCCCCTCGAAACTATCGACTGATAACGTGCAATCGCCACGATCGATTTCTTTGAGGACCTCGCCCAGAATTTCGCACCGCTCCTCGACTGAAAAGAACGGTTTCTTTTCGGGATTCACCAGCACCGCGATGACTATTTCATCGAAAAGTTTACAGCCCCGCTGAATGATGTCGAGGTGCCCATTGGTAATCGGATCGAACGAACCCGGATAGATTGCGCGGCGCATGAACCAAGATGGTAAATGGTAAACGGCAAATCGTAAATAGCAAAAGGGGGTTAGGCCTCATCTGCAGGGACGGGCTCTGCCACTCCGATGCGCGGCAGTCTTCGATTTGCCGGCCGACCCGTCTCTTCTTCTCAGGGTCTTCGACCCACGGTCATAGACCGATAAAACAATGAAGAAGCTTTCCTGCAAGTCGGAGACTTGCCGCGCATCAGCGTGGCCGAGCCAATCCGAAAAGTGACAACCCGCGACGGGGGAGGCTGAGCTCTTCGGAGTGGCCTTTCTTAGGACGCTATGGAGGATGCGGCCAGGTAGTGTCATATTTTGAATCTGACAAGAAAGAAATCAGCGGCAATCCTGATCCGAAACACGTTTCGACAAGCTACGTCGAACGCCAGAACCTCACGATGCGAATGGGAATGCGGCGCTTCACTAGGCTAACAAACGCATTCAGTAAGAAGGTTGAAAACTTAGGTTACGCAGTCGCGCTTCACTTCATGCACTACAACTTTGTGAGAATCCATCAGAGCCTCAGATGCACTCCGGCTATGGCCGCTGGTGTAAGTGATCATCTTTGGGAGATTGAAGATATTGTGAAGTTGTTAGATGTCTAGAAGCTTAACAATCTCGCAGTGTTCGAGGCCGACGTTTCCAGAGCTAACACGAGCAATCTCGCCAATGATACTTACTTTATCACCTTTGACTAGAACCGAGATCGCCTCAGTCCGGTCTTTATCGAAATACATTGCTAGCCGAATATGGCCCGGGTCGCTATAACCCGACACGTAAACTTGCCCCACTGCCGTCCCCACGTCATCTACTACGACTGAGACCGGCATGCGTCTCCCAAGATAAGCAGAAGCCAATCTCTCCCCTTGTATCGTTGTGCGATCCTTGAACAGGCCAACCAATTCTCCAGGTGTTAGTGACGTGTCTCCGGTACTCTGAGTGAGGCCTTCAATGGTAAGCTCCAACCGCCCAATAGCCACGCGTTCCTTTCGCCATGCGGAGAAGGACGCGATCATATAACTAAGCACAGCCGCAGCCACCCAATATCGGGCTTGCCCGATCTCACTTATCCTAAAGGCAAGGGCTATAATGATGAATATTACAGATGCGATCCCACTCATTCGGCTGATCCAGTGAGACCATATTGCGCCGATGTATTGTGATACGTATTTTACGGGGGAGGCCATCCCGGCAAGCCTACATGCTTGACCGCTTTGGGAGCAAGGTTTGTGCGGGTTTCAAAATATGACACTACCTGCGGCCAGGTTGACAGCGGCGAATGTCGATGTTTCAATAGCCGTTGAGAAAAACGTGGTGAGTTAAGGCGACTTGCGGCCACGTAAAACAAACCGCTAAACAGCTCGGCGAGTCTTTCAACCCTATCTCGAAAAGGTTTTGACGAGAGGCCCCGCGTTGTTACAGCGCGGGGCTTCTTTATTGTCGAATTTTGATTGCTGATTTCCGGTTGAACTAGAATCGTAACTCCGTGATAAAAATCGGCAAGTGATAATAGGAAATGGCTAACTTTCTCGACACCTTGAAGGAACGTATCGTCGTCTTTGACGGCGCGATGGGAACGAATCTCCAGGTCCAGAACCTGACCCTGGAAGACTTTGGCGGCCTACGGTTCGAAGGCTGCAACGAGAACCTTCTGATCACCCGACCGGACGCAGTAGAGAACGTGCACAGAGCCTTTCTCGACGTCGGTTGCGATGTGATCGAAACCAACTCGTTCAATGGCACGACCGTGGACTTTGCCGAGTACGATATGGCCGATCAGACCTATGACATGAATGTCAGGGCGGCCACTCTGGCAAAACGCATAGCCTCTGACTATTCCACTAAAGAGAAGCCACGCTGGGTCGCGGGCTCGATGGGCCCCGGACGCAAACTACCGACCCTGGGCCACATCAGCTTCGCAGATTTGAAGGCGGCGTATGCGGTACAGGTGCGCGGGCTGCTGGATGGCGGCGCGGATCTGCTGATCGTCGAAACCTGCCAGGACTTGTTGCAGACCAAGGCGGCGCTGTCGGCAATCTTTGAAGACTTCAAAAAGAATGGCCAGCGCGTGCCTGTGATTGCCCAGGTCACGATTGAAGTGTTTGGCACCATGCTCAACGGCACAGAGATTGGCGCGGCGCTGACGGCACTCGCCCCTTTTCCAATTGACGTTGTCGGCATGAACTGTGGCACTGGACCGCGCCACATGACGGAGAGCATTCGTTACCTTTGCGAGAACGCTCCGCTACCGGTTTCGGTCCTGCCCAATGCGGGGCTGCCTTCGGTCGTCGAAGGCAAGATGCATTATGACGAGACACCGGAAACCTTTACCGCTCAAATCGTCCACTTCGTCAACGACTTTGGCGTCAACATCGTCGGCGGGTGTTGCGGCACCACACCCGCGCACCTGAAGCTGGTAGTCGAGGCCATGAAGGGCGTCACGCCGAAGGCCCGCGACGCCCGGCTCGTGCCGGCTGCCTCGTCTATCTACTTCCAACAGCCTTACGTGCAGGATGCGTCGTTCCTAATCGTCGGCGAGCGCGTCAACGCCAGTGGCTCGAAGAAAATGCGCGACCTGCTCAACGCCGAAGACTGGGATGGCCTGGTTTCGCTGGCGAAGGAACAGGAGCGCGAAGGCGCGCACATTCTTGATGTAAACGTCGACTTTGTCGGGCGCGACGGCGTAGTAGATATGCACGAGCTGGCTTCGCGCCTGGTCACCAGCATCAAGTTGCCGCTGATGTTCGATTCCACCGAATGGGAGAAGATGGAAGCCGGCCTGCAACACGCGGGCGGCAAGAGCATCCTCAATTCGACGAACTATGAAGACGGCGAGCCGCGTTTTGCAAAAGTGATCGACCTGGCCAGGCGCTACGGCGCCAGTGTGGTTATCGGCACCATAGACGAAGAGGGCATGGCGCGCACCGCTGAAGGCAAGTTCAAGATCGCGAAGCGCGCTTTTGAGCAGGCCACCGGTGAACTCGGTCTTCCGTCCTCTGACATTTTCTTTGATCCGCTGGCGTTGCCGATCTCGACCGGCATTGAAGAGGACCGCCGCAACGCGCTCGAGACTATAGAAGGAATTCGACGCATTAAGGCTGAACTGCCCGGCGTCTTTTCAATCCTGGGCGTCTCAAACATTTCGTTCGGCCTTAATCCGGCCTCGCGCATCGTCCTCAATTCCGTCTTTCTGCATGAAGCTGTGGCGGCAGGTCTCGACTCAGCGATCGTCAATGCCAGCAAGATCGAGCCGCTCAATCGCATCGAAGAGCGCCAGCTGAAAGTGGCCCTCGATCTCATTTACGACCGGCGCGAATTTGACGGAGACGTGTGCACCTACGATCCGCTTACAGAATTCACCACACTCTTCGAAGGTGTCACCACCAAGTCAAAGAAGAAGGAGGCCCGCGGCGAGACTGTCGAAGAGCGACTGAAGTATCACATCATCGACGGCGAGAAGATTGGGTTGGAAGATAATCTGAAGCTCGCGCTGGAAACCTATTCCGCGCTCGACATCATCAACAACATTCTGCTGGAAGGCATGAAAGTCGTAGGCGATCTCTTCGGCAGCGGCCAGATGCAGCTTCCGTTTGTCTTGCAGTCAGCCGAAGCTATGAAAGCTGCGGTGCGCTTCCTCGAACCGTTCATGGAAAAGAAAGGCGGCGCGACCGCAAAAGGCACCATGGTCCTGGCAACGGTCAAGGGCGATGTCCACGATATCGGCAAGAACCTGGTCGATATCATCCTGACCAACAATGGTTATAAGGTAATCAATCTCGGGATCAAGCAGACTATCGATACGATTCTCAATGCCTCCGAAGAACACCAGGCCGACGCCATCGGCATGAGCGGACTGCTGGTAAAGTCCACGCTCATCATGAAAGACAATCTGGAGATCATGAACGAACGTGGCATACAGACTCCCGTTGTCCTGGGCGGCGCGGCACTTACTCGCAAGTATGTTGAGGATGACCTGAAATCGCTTTATCAAGGCACGCTATTCTACGCGCGTGACGCGTTTGCCGGCCTGCACACAATGGACAAATTGATGTCGGGCGATGGCCATGCCTTGGAAGAAAAAGCGGTGGCCGCCGCGGCCGGCGCCAATGGAAACGGGGATGCCGCCGACGATGTCGAAGAGCTAATCGGCGAGGAGGCGAAGCTCGGCATTCGAAAATCCGCGACACCGCGCGGCGTTAAAAAAGTTTCCGGTGACACGACCCACACAAATCGTTCCGATGTCGCGACCGGTGTCCCGATTCCCGAGCCGCCGTTCCTGGGTTCGCGCGCAGCCCTGGACATTCCGCTCGAAGACGTCTTCGCTTACGTCAACGAAACGGCCCTGTTCAAAGGCCAGTGGCAATTCAAACAGGGAAGAACCTCGGCTGAAGAGTATCAGGCGTTTGTCGCCGAGCGGGTGCGCCCGGTCTTTGACGAGTTGAAGGCTCGCAGCGAGCGGGAGGAACTGCTCGTTCCGCGCGTGGTCTACGGCTACTTTCATTGTCAATCCTCGGGCAACGATCTGATCATTTATGACGGTGCCACGCGGAATGAAAAGACGCGATTTACCTTTCCGCGCCAGCCTGCCGGCAAGCGGCTTTGTCTGTCAGATTATTTTGCCTCAGTCGAATCAGGACAGCTGGATGTAGTCGCCTTTCACCTGGTGACGATGGGACGGCGGGCCAGCGAATACTCACAGCAACTCTTTAAAGCCGACAACTATTCGGACTATCTCTACTTTCACGGGTTGAGCGTGGAGGGCGCCGAAGCGCTGGCTGAGTTGTGGCACAAAAAAATTCGAGAGGAACTGGGTTTTGCCGGCAAAGATGCGACGAACCTCAATGAGTTATTCCGGCAGGGTTACCAGGGTTCGCGATTCAGCTTTGGTTATCCCGCATGTCCGAACCTCGAGGATCAGGTGAAGCTATTCGAGTTGCTCGATCCTTCACGTATCGATGTCGAGCTGACCGAGGAATTTCAGCTCGATCCCGAACAGTCAACGTCCGCGATCATCATTCATCATCCGGAAGCGCGGTACTTTTCGATCGATTAAGACGTCCGCAGATTACACAGATAAGAGTTTCACATAAGAGCTAAACGACTGACCCAACTACCTGGTGTTTTTCTGAATCTGTGTAATCTGTGTAATCTGTGGATTAATCATGCTTGAGCCCACCCCGGAAGAACTCGCCGCCCTCTCCTCCTTCGAGCAGTTCGCTTTTCGCGTAACCCATCGCATGAACCTCGGCGGCTGGAAGCGCTTCTGGACCTGGTGTCAGAGTGTATTCGGCGCCGGCTGGATTCACATCTCTACTTACAACCTGATACAGGTTTATGGTCTGGAGAATGTGGAAGCGATCGATCACGAACGTCCGGTGGTCCTGGTGGCGAACCATCGCTCGTTTTTCGACATGTACGTGGTTTCGACCACTCTTTTTCGCCAACTGGGCCAGGCGCTGCAACTCTTCTTTCCCGTCCGCGGCCGTTTTTATTACCAGTCCATCGCCGGAATGTTCGTCAATCTGATCATGGGATGGTGGTCGATGTACCCGCCATTCTTTGTGACCGGCAAGAACCCCGTGCCTGAGAAGCGTGTCTTTGATAAGTACTCGTTGCGGCGCCTGGCCCAGTTGTGTCGCGAAGGCGCGGGTAACGTGATCGGATTTCACCCCGAAGGCACCCGCAACAAGAACGATGATCCTTATTCATACCTGCGGCCGCAACCGGGTATCGGCAAACTCATCAAGGAAGCAAATCCGCAGGTCGTACCTGTTTTCATCGCGGGTCTGGGTAATGATTTGCCAAAACAGGTTCTGGGGAATTGGTTCGGCGGCGACAAAATCCGGATACACTTTGGGCCCCTTTTGGACATGTCGGAATTCATCGCCAAGAAAGATCACGTAAGGACTTATAAAGAGATCGGCGAGTTTGTGATGAGCAAGATTGCGGAATTGGGCGAGCAGGACCGCGCGTTACATCTCAACCGCGACTGAAGGTCCAATACAGAGAGAAAGCTGCCAGAATTGCCAGCCCCAGGTAGATCGAATCCGGCACGCGGTCAATCCCGGTCTGTACCCAATCAAACGGGGTGTTGTGCCCGTAGCCTCCCGCATTTCGAGCCCGCCACTTCAAGGTTTTGCGTTGTCGCCACTGGTAAACGACGAGGCCCCAGGCAATTGCTGCGGGGAAAAAATCGAGCGCCTCAAGACCGACTCCGCGCATCAGGCGCTGGATCGGGCCAATCGTAATCATTCCGGCAAGGAAAAACGCGACGCGATGCGACATTGGGACATCAGATTTAAAGAGCATAAGGAGTTTCCTGGTAACTGCTATTCTGCTAGTGTGTTGACTCGGATGCTACTCCTGATAACGATTAAGGACAACCACGCCCCTAACTAAGAGTCCGGTTACACAAATCTCATGATGCTTAACCAGTGAGAATATTAGAACTCGTTGGTCCGTTTCACTCACGCCACCGTTGCGTAATTCTGCTGACAACCGATACACATTGCGCAATTGGCCTGACACGCTCCTTCCCCACGCCTTCGTTCTTCTCACTCTTGACATCCGTTAGGGACAAACATATCCTGCCGCACCGCTTCCTCGTCGGCCGGATTATTTCCGGGCTGACTCAAACAAACTGCCGCTTGTCTGACCCGCATCAGCTCCATTGCGCGATACGCTATTGAGGGTTCCGCGGCGGCAATCTCAGACTCAAGGAGAAAGCGCATGAACAAAGCAGAGCAACAGAGACTTCAACGCCTGGTCGCGTCGGCGCAGGAGATCGCGTCTCTGGGCCAGAGGGTTCAGGAGCAAGGCGGCAAGCTGGACACGAAGGAGCAGAAAATTCTGGAGAAGCTTGAGAAACTCGCCAAAAAGGAGGCGAAAGTAAAGCAGAAGATGCTTAAGCTCGACGGCAAGCTCGAGAAGTTGGACACGAAGGCCGAGAAGGTGAATAAGAAGGGGGCAGCCATCAAGAAGAAGTCGGAGAAGATCGCTAAGAAGCGCGCGAGACTTTCAACGTCCGAAGGGGGGAAATGAAGATGCCGACCAGAAAAAGTAAGTCACGCAAGTCGCCGGCGCGAGTTCTCGCGTCGTTATCACTCAAGCCCGCTCAGGACGCCCTCAACCGCCTCGCCGCCGGGCAGGATCAGGACGAGAAGAGGCTGGACAAGATAGAAGCCAAGCTCGATAAGCAGGAGATGAAGTTCGACAAGCTGGAGGGCAAGCTCGATAAGATCGAGACCAAGGCCGACAAGTTGGAGACCAAGCTGGACAAGCTGGAGAAGAAGTACGACAAGATCGAGGCGAAGTACGACAAGATCGAGGCAAAATACGACCGCCGACCGCCGATGCCGGTGCCCACGGTCTCCCCGCTGCCCGCGCCGCTGCTCGTGGCCGTGACCGCCAAACTCTCCAGGCTGCTCGGCGCCAGGCCGAGCGTGGGCGCCCGCTTCCCGCGCTCCGTGGGTCAGCCGGACGAGCTGGAACAGGCGCTCGACAAGGTCGAGAAGGAGTTGGATAAGGACGAAGCGAACTTCGATAAGCTAGAGGCGGATTTGGATAAGCGCGAGAAGGATTACGACCAGTTGGAGAAGGACCTCGACAACTTGGAGGCTGCGCTCGACGGGATAGAACTCGACCTTGACCGTCAGGTGGTCGCGTGAGCGGAGGCGGCGCGGGGCGGGCTCGGGAGTCGCGCGGGCGGCGGCGCGCCGTGCCCGAACAACCCACGGCGCTGATCGGCCAGTTGGTCGACGGCGGGCCGAAGTCGCGGCGGGCGTCAGAGCAGCTTGAACGCATGGGGGGGCGCGCCGTGCCGGCGCTGTTGCGCGCCTACGACTCGCCGCACGAACACCTGCGCTGGGAGGTAGTTAACCTGCTCGGTTACCTCAAAGACCGACGCGCGCTGCCGCTACTTCTGGAAAGCGCCATCCACGACCCGGAAATCCACCCGCGCTGGCGGAGCATCTGGGCACTGTCGTCGGTGGACGACGGCAATGCGGCCGCACGTCTGCGCGCGCAACTCACCCGGAGCCGCGGGCGCAGGAGAAGGAATATCGCCGTGGCGCTGAGCATCTTTGACGACCCGGCGGCAGTCCCGGTTCTGCGTCGCGGACTCGAGGCGAAGGACACATGGACCCGCTGGGAAAGCGTGAGTTGCCTGGCGGGATACGGCGACCGGGACGTGGCGCAGGACGTGCTGCGGCTGTATCGGAAGGAGCGCGACCCCGGTATCCGACGTGAGATGATTCGTGCCGTGGCGGGTGTGGACGGGCAGGCGGTCTTCAGGTTCCTCGCCCGCCGCCTCACCGACCCCGACCCGGACGTGAGGGCGGCCGCCGCCATCGCCCTGACGAAAACGGATGATGCGCCCCGCGCCCGTCGGGTGCTCCGCAAACGATTCGACCGAGAGAGTACGCGGCACGTCGTGAAGGTGCTCCGCGAGGCGCTGGCGGCGCTCGACGAACGATAACCGGGATAGGTTCCGTTCAATAATCTCTTCGGATGCACCAGCAAAGCAGAGCTACCCGTTATTCTTATGACCGAGTCATTTCACTCTCTGCTCGGCACTCGCAGCTGCCCTTCGCGTGTACGTTTACTCAGGCAGAATATGATTTGATCTCACAGGGACTACCATGACTGCATCATAAGGGACCCGGAAGCAAGTGCCTAGTGTTTGATTCGAGCACTTATCGGTGGAGCGTGGAGCATAATTAGCAGCTTTTGTTGGTTCGACACGAACTCCTAGCAGTTCTTGACGCGCTGATGATAGCCTTGGCCGCCACGAGGCTCTATCTCCGGTGTCATGACTTTTAGATAATAACTGTCAGCAGGTTTACGTAACCGGACTCTAATCTCTGTTTTGCTCTATGACTTTACCTCTCGTTATCGTCAACCCCGCATCGGCCGAGGGCGCCACGCGGGAGAACTGGCCCAAAATCGCCAGCGACCTGCGCACGCATTTTGGCTCTTTCACCGTCGCGTTCACCGAAGCCAAAGCTCACGCGGGTGAGCTCGCGGCGGAAGCTGCGCGGCAGGGGACGAAACTCATCGTTGCCTGCGGCGGCGACGGCACGATTTCAGAAGTCGCGAACGGCATCATTGAATCGGGCGAGGAGGCTGAGCTCGGAATTCTGCCGGGAGGGACGGGCAGCGATTTTCGCCGGACCCTGCGCATGCCCGCGAACATCGCGGCGGCCGCGCGTGCCTTGCGCGACGGCCGCACGCGAAAGATTGATGCCGGCCGGGTGACCTTTGTCAACGATCACGGCGAACGTGAGACACGCTTCTTTGTTAACGTCGCCAGTTTCGGCATGAGCACGGACGTCTTGCATCGGACTTCGAGCGGCAGAGCCACCAGGTGGATCCCGGCATTCACGCCGCGCAAACTGACCAGCAAGCTCTCGTATGCGGCGGCCACGGTGCAGACGACGTTCACTGCCTCGCCCACGGAAGTCAGAGTGCAAATCGATGAGCAGGCTGAGCGGCGTCTGCGGATTGCGGAATTTTGTGTAGCGAACGCGCGTTACTATGGCGGCGGGATGAAGATTGCTCCTGAGGCCAAGGTCGAAGACGGATTGTTTGATGTCATCACCATCGGCGATGCCAGTTCATTTCGGATTCTGGCAAATGCGCCGCGGCTGTATCTGGGAGCGCATTTGAGCATGAACGAGGTGACCCATGCGCTCGCCAAACAGATTGTGGCGCGCCCGTTGAAGAAGGACGAGCTGGTCCGTGTCGAGCTTGATGGCGAAATCGTCGGGCGACTGCCGGCGACGTTTCAGATCATGCCGCGCGCGCTGCGCGTTCGATTTCCGTGAGGAATTGTTGTCAGCCGAGCAGGTCGAGCTTTTTATTAACACCGCAGGGACCAGCTGCGGAGCAGCGATCAGAGTTAAGCCCAAGGTGAGGCTTTGCGAGCCTTGGGTACGAACCATCTAAAGTGATCGAGCCCCGAAGGGGCGACTGCGACCACGGATAATCAGCATGAGTTTTATTTCTGTCGCCGCTTCGCGGCTCTCAGCAAATAACTGAACATTACCCAAGGCTCGCAAAGCCTCACCTTGGGCTTAACTCTGATCGCTGCTCCGCAGCTTGGTGAATGGTTAAATGCCCAAACGAAAGTCAAAAACTCAGGCGGCCAGCTGGTGGAAATACGAGCGTCGAGGTGATGATCTAGCACCTCGCTCGATCTTCATCTGGCGAATGTTAGGTTCCCTCGGCATGGCCCTGGCTCTAATTCTGATTTCGCTCGGTGTGGGAATTGTGTGCTATCACTTTCTGGCGGGCTTAAATTTCATCGACTCTCTGCTGGAAGCGTCGATGATCCTCGGCGGCATGGGACCCGTGAACGAGTTGCATAGCGACGGCGCAAAGATCTTCGCTTCGATTTACGCGCTCTACAGCGGCCTGTTGGTACTTGCTTTGATGGGCATAGTGTTGTCGCCGGTCGTCCATCGCGTCATGCATAAGTTTCATGTCGATGAGAAAGATGTGGAATGAACCCCCTTCTCTCTCTCAGGTGAGCAGTTGTGTCAGAAGCCCGCGCGTAAGCAACGGCACGGTCAGTACCGGGAGCGATAGCGACCGGGTCGATCTCAATCCTGAGTCTGTCAGTCGCTACCCGGCCGCTATCGCTCCCGGTACTGACTCCATCAACCACTGGAGGGTCCTCATGTCAGAACAAAACAATTTAGAAGCTAACAAAGCCCTGATGCGGCGCTGGTTCGAAGAAGTCTGGAATCAGGGCCGGGCGGATGCGGTCACGGAATTGATGTCAGAGGACTGTGTCAATCACGGTCTAACGGAAGACGCAGCCCAGCCTTTGCGTGGAGCGAGCGGCTTCCTGCCATTTCACACTCAGTTTCGTGAAGCCTTTCCCAACATCGAGGTTGTAGTCGAAGACGCGCTCGCCGAGGGTGACAAGGTCGCGGTGCGTTGCTCAGTCAGAGGCAAACACGTGGGTGACAGCCTGGGATTCAAAGCGACCGGAACCATGGCCGAGTTTGAAGGCATCGCTATCGCACGGATCAAAGACGGCAAGTTCGTTGAGTCGTGGAACAGCTTTGACTTTATGAAGATGTATAAGCAGTTAGGTGCGATTTGATGTTAAGGATCTGCTGCGCCCGGACTTTGCTCAATCATTCCTTGGTGGTAGAACCCATACGGCTCTAATCTACAAATATGAAGGTCTTCGTTAGCTGGTCAGGAGAGAGAAGTCACGGCGTTGCCGAGGCGCTCCGGAATTGGTTACCGCATGTGATTCAAGGTTTGAGCCCTTGGTTGTCATCAAGCGATATCGATAAGGGGGCAAGATGGGCAACCGACATAGCGTCACATTTGGCGGACAGCCGTGTTGGGATCATTTGCTTGACTCCGGAGAACGTTGAGTCGGCATGGATACTGTTCGAGGCTGGCGCCTTATCAAAGACAATTAACCAGACGTTCGTATGTCCATATCTTGTCGATCTCGATCCTACCGACGTAAAAGGTCCCTTGGCGCAGTTTCAAGCTGCGAAATCAGATAAGGCAGATACCCAAAAGCTTATTAAGACGATTAATCGCGCTCAAGAGGGTAATGCGTTAGCAGAAAATCTTATTGAGGCTGCCTTCGAAAAGTGGTGGCCTGACTTGGATCAAACAATTCGTAGCCTTCCAATTTCAACGTCAAGGGGTGCCGTTGAGCGCTCTGAAAAAGACATGCTGAGAGAACTCCTAACGATAGCTCGCCATTTTCAGCTTAGAGAAAAATCCGCAGCAGGTGAGGCTAACAAGATTGCGCAAGCCGTCAATGAGTTAGCACGTCAATTAAGAAGTCTCGGTAGGCGTTAGTGCTAGTATCTTCATCAAGGACTGTAACCTAGTTTATTGAGCTCATGCGTGAACAGCAACACCAGGGAATTGTTCATTCCGACGCAGAGATCATGGGTGGGACACCTGTCTTTGTCGGTACGCTTGTGCCTTTACAAAACCTCATTGACTATTTAGAAGGCGGGGAGTCGGTCGAAGATTTTCTAGAGGCGTTTCCCACCGTGAGACGCGAGCAGGTGATTGCCGTAATCGAAGCAAGCAACATCGAATCGCCTTCGGCTTAAAGGCTCGCGGACTTTTCTTCCATCTGTTTTTATGAGTATGACGGCCGACTACTCAACTTTCACTTCCCGCCCAAAAAATTCTCCCTTACGTACTGCACGGTGTCATTCAGCGTATCGCCGGGATCGCGCGGGTTGAAGTTGAGTTCGCGGCGGGCCTTGTTGTGATTGAAGTACCAGAAGTATTCAGCCATCTCGACGGTGTCGGCTTCCAGTGGTGAAGCCATGTTCCATTGACGGAATAGAGAATCGATGACCTTGGCGCCGGTAATCGCGAACTTGGAAGGGAAGGCGAGACGTGGAGAAGCGATCTTGGTCAGCCGTTCCAGTCGATCGAAGAACTTCACAAACGTCCAGTTGACTGCGCCTAACAGATAGCGTTCACCGTGACGGCCTTTCTCCATCGCCACGCGAAAGGCCCCGGCGGTGTCGCGCACATCGACAAAGTTCAGTCCGCCATTCGGCACGGCGCTAATCTTGCGCGCCATGAAATCCAAAACGACTTTGGTTGAGCTGAGGCGATCGTCTCCCGGACCCAGCAGCAGACTCGGATTCATGATCACGAGGCGCAAGCCCTTGCCGCTGAATCGCTCCAGCGCGGCCATTTCCTGATAAGCCTTGCTTGCGTAATAGGGCCAGCGCGCGATGATGTCGAGCGGCGCGGAGTAGGTTTCATCCGAAATGATGTCGCCTTTCTCGCTAACAGCAATCGTGCCGCTGCTCGAAGCCAGGACCATCGTCTGGACGCCGGCCTTCTTCGCGGCATCGCAAAGCAGACGCGTGCCCTCGACGTGCAGCTTGAACATCTCGCGCGACTCATCTTTTTCGCGCGCGACTTTGCCGGCGAGGTGATAGATCTCGTTCACCCCTTCGACCGCGCGTTCGACATCTTCGGCATTGGTGACTGAGCCTTCGAAGGTATCGACACCCAGACCGGTGAGCCATTCCGGAATCGACGTGGCCATCACGCGAATATCTTTTGTGCCTGATTCAACCAGTTGACGCACGAGGTGCGAGCCCAGAAAGCCTGTGCCGCCGGTGATTAAAGTCGTGGCCGGAATTTTTTTGACGATGGCCGCATGCTTCTTCGTGCTTTTCTTGGGCACGATCTGCGCGGTGCGTCTTTTGGTGGTGGTCTTTGGCATTAATTGATTTTTATCCGCAGATTACGCAGAAAGGAAATAGACAGCCACAAAAACGCACAAAAAGCGCAAAAAGAAATCTGACTCCAGGCTCAGCGCCTTTGGCATTGTCTAGACACACGCGGCTCCAACCGTCTTTTGCTTTTTGTGTCTTTTGTGCCTTTTTGTCGCTATTTCCTTTCTGCGTAATCTGCGGATGTTCATGCTTCCGCATTAGCGAACTCTTCATCGCTCGTTTCAATTCGCAATTTACCTGCGCGCCGCTCGGCTTGCCATTGTTCATGAATCACGCCGGGGTCAAATGGCAAACTGGTCCGATCTCGCAGATTGACGACTTCGTGCCGGACGCGCGCCGCAATCAGCCGGTACGCCTCAGCGCGAGACAAGCCATGCGTCAGCGACTCCAACTCATCGATTTCGATAAAGCGGCCGATGCGCGCGCTGACGTCACGGCCTTTGAGCAGAGTCGAGCCTTTGGGAAAGGCTTCGTAAGCGCCGTGAAGATACATCGGCAGAATTCCCACCCGCGCCGCGAGCGCCAAATATCCGATCACCGGTTTGAAATCAGACATCTGTCCGCTCATCGAGCGCGTTCCTTCGGGAAAGATCAAAGCGTTATATCCGCGATCCAAAAACGACCGCGCGTGACGTAGTGACTGCCGCAGCGAGCCGGTCCTTTCCATGGGCACCAGGTTGGTGAAATTCTCCATGTAAGCGCGCTTATATTTGGTGTCGAAGAAATAGTCGGCCGCGGCCAGGGCCACCAGATCTTCGCCGGCATCGTCCAGGGCCATCTTGACCAGACCCATGTCGAGGTGCGACGCGTGATTCGCTGCGACAATAAAGTTTGTGTGATAAGGGATGTTCGAACGACCCTCGTACTTAGTGCGCAGGAGCCGTTCGTAAAGCGCGCGCTGCGCGAGCTCGACGGTTTTGTTGCCCACCGTCTTCAGCAACTCAGGGATATGGATCTCGTCGTCTTTCTCTGGATCCAGGCGCAGGCGGGCAGTCTCGCGTTTTGCGCCCTGGGCCGGCTGGCGATCAACCACCGTCAGAAGTTCACGCACGTCCTGTACTTCGTTCAGACGCTCGGGCGCAGTCAAAACGCCGCCGGCGTTTTCCACCGCCTGGGCCAGTTCAACGAACATCAAACTATCGAATCCCAGGTCGCCGAGCCTGGTGTTGATCGACACTTCATCCAGGGTGCGGTTAGAAACAGACGCCACAATCTCCACCAGCCAGGCAGCATCGCCGGTTAACTCTTCCGCCGGTAGTTCGTCCGCTGAAGTCCGCGAACGCTCTTCCATCTGCTGCATGATGTTGAGGACGTCGCGGCGCTTCACTTTCCTGGTGGCCGTGCGTGGCAGCTCTTCATCGGTGAAGTGCAAAAGCTTCACCCGCTTGTAATAAGGCATCGTGGTGGAAACCTCGCGGAAGTGTTCTTCGATCTTCTGACGAACTTCCGCCCGCGACAGGGCAATGTCGTATTCGTGATCGGGAACGACGATACAGGCGACCTTTTCCCCCATGCCGTCGGGCAAGCCGATGACGCTGAGCTCTTTGATGTAAGGCGAATCCTGATAGACCTCTTCAACTTCGTCCGGATAAACGTTCTTGCCGTTCGTGTCTACGATGATCTCTTTGGAGCGGCCGACGAGGTACAAATTGCCTTCGTCATCCAGGCGGCCCAGGTCGCCCGTGTACAGCCAGCGATCGACCAGGGTCTGGCGGGTGGCTTCTTCGTTGCCGTAATAACCGACCATCACGTTCGGCCCGCGCGCAATCACTTCGCCGACGCCGCCGGCATCCGGTTCGGCGATGCGAACCTCGACGCCCGGCAAGGACTTGCCCACCGTTCCGGCCAGCATGCGATTCTCCGGACGCGTGACCGTCAGCACCGGCGAGGCCTCAGTGAGACCGTAACCTTCGAGGATCGTAAAACCGAGACCCTGGAAATCGCGCTGCACTTTCTCATTAAGCGCAGAGCCACCGCTGATGAAATAGCGAATGCGGCCGCCCATGCCTTCATGGATCGGATAGAACAAGACGTTCCCGAAATTCAAAGGCGTCTTGTCGCGTAGCCATGCATTGAATTTGATCAGCAGGTCAGCCGTTTCCGAAACTAACTTGCCGTTGTCGTGGAGCCGGTTCTTGATGCGCCGATGCAGCAATTCCCACAGCGCGGGCACGCCAACCATACCTGTGACGTGGCCGTTCTTAATCGCTTTCGCCAGATGATCACTGGTCAGCTCGGGCAAATACGTGATTTGAGCACCGCGGCTCAACGGCGTGAGAAATCCGGTTGAGAATTCAAAGGTATGATGGAGGGGCAGCACCGAGAGAACGCCGTCGCTGGTGTCCATGTCAAACACGGACGAAAGCATCGAGACCATGCTCGTCAAATTGCGGTGCGAGAGCATCACCCCCTTCGGCCGTCCGGTGGTTCCCGAAGTGAAGATCAGTGACGCGACTGTTTGCGCCGTGACCCGCGCCGGCAGCATGGCAATGCGATCGCTTTCGATTTGCTCGTCCAAAACCTCAAACACTTCATCAAAGGTCCAGAGCTTTACATTCGTCAGACCCGCAGCCTGAAGCTGATCTGGCAGAGCAGATCGTTCCTGTTTCAGCTTATCGCTTATGACGATTCCGGAAGCTTCGCCCGCGCGGGCAAAGTTAACTACTTCTTCAGTCGAGCTTTCCGGATCGACCGGAATACACGTGGCCCCGGCTTTTAGGACACCGAAATAGGTCATGCCCCACTCGGGCGCGTTGTGACTGAACAGCATCACCCGCGCGCCATTCTTTATTCCCTGACTGGCAAAGAAAGCCGCGGCCCGGGTCGCCAGCTCGCGCAGGTCGGCGTAAGTGTATTGCTCCTTGTGGCCATCGCGTTCGATGCGCATTGCCACCCGCGTCTCGTGACGCTTGGTGGTCGTTTCGAACATCTCGAGCAGGTCGCGATACGTGTAGATGCGCTTTGGTTGCGCGCGCATGTCTTCCTCGAGTGTGGGCAGCACCCACTTCTTCAGGCCCGGCATGTGGATGTTCATCCAGTAGTCGTACCAGTCGAACTTCTCGGGGTCCCAGGTCAGTAGTTGCTGTTCATCCTGTTTGATGCGATCGAAAAGAGCGCGCACATTGTCTGAGCGAAAGACGTAGGCGTTCTCAACTGTGAAGGGCAGAAACATTTCGAAGGCTTCGGTCGCTGCGCGTGTCTGCTCTTCGACGCGATCGACGGTCTGCTTCATCCGGTTGATGACGCCTTCGTAGCGACCACCCCCCCATTTTGGCTTGGTTTTGTCGAGCAGCGACGAGACCTTCTTTGCTGCGTTGTTCATCATCGGGACTGAGGTAGCGTCGAAGCGTTCGGCCGAGACGCGAAACGGCTCGAAGCGCGCCGATATCTCGCGGAAGAGCCGTACGCCTTCAGTCTTTTCCAATTCCTGTTGTCGCGTAAACAGACCTACGAGTCCGATGATTCGCTCCATGTCATTGGGATTCGCAGCCCCGGTGGCGGCCTGGTAGACGAGTTTTGGCTGCTCGACGCAGGCCTGGGCAGCGACCGCCAACATGACCGCGGCCACCTGATCGACCGGAGTAATGTCGAGAATCAGCTTGGGATTTCCCGGCAGCTGCCGCTGACCCTTCAAGGTCATGAAAATGATTGGCGCCGTCGTGGTGAATCCTTCATTCCAGCCCGGGAAGGGATAGGCTTTGGCAGATTCAACAATTGAGGGCCGGACGATGCTGCGGACAATGTCAGTTTCGGCCGCGACCAGCTGTTCGCCAAGCGCCTTGGCGTAGGTATAAATGTTGGGCCAACCCCAGAACTTCGCGCGTTCGACGCCAAGCTCAGTCAGACGATTGCGCGTCCAGACTTTTCTTTCGCGGGCCACGGCCAGACCCAGAGCGTCGGGATCGTCGCCGTCACGCATCTCTTCGTTGAGTCGCTTGCGGGCCAGCTCGCGGAATTGGGCCAGCCGCATCGCATCCTTGGCTTCCTCGCGCGCCCGTTCCGACATCTTCGCGCAGTCGGCAATTTCCTTCTGAACTGCGAATTCGACACCCTTCAGCTCGTCCTTGCGCGGAAAATAACCGATAACCTTTTCGTCTTCCCAAACAGAGCCGGAACGATTGCCGGCCACAAAGCACGTCGATATATGGACCAGGCACGGCCGCTTCATGCGCTTGGCGAAAGCGATGACGTTTTGCGTGCCGACCACATTGGTGCGCAATCCGCTTTCCAGAGTCGGATTAAAAGTTACGTTGCCGGCAGAGTTGAGCACAACGTCGATGTCTTTGGCGATCGCTTCGGCTTCCTCTTCCGTGAAGCCGAGATTATTTTCGGCAATGTCGCCGCCGACGATGGCGACTTTATCTCGAATAAAATCGTCGAAGGCGGCGCCGTAACGCTCGCGCACCGGGTCAAACGGCGGCGCGCTGATGACGTTTTTCCAAAAGCGCGTTTCTGATTCTTCCTGCGAACGGGCGCGCACCGTCACATAGACCCGGCCAATATTCGGGAATCGATACAGCAGCATGCTCAGCGTGACCTTGCCGAGAAAGCCTGTGCCGCCAATCAAAAACATTTTCCGGCCGTTAAAGATTTCGGTCGGTGAAAGCTTGTTTTCCATAATTCAAGGTTTCCGGTACGCACGCCTCTGGCGTGCTGCTGAAAGCCGCACTCATGAGGGCACGCACACTTCTGGCGGTCGTCTTAAACAGCACTCCGGAGGAGTGCGTACCGCTTTACCGAAGCTCGTTACCGCGCTTCGCTCCATAATGCTTCAACAGATCGATGACCGCGACGTTATTGCGGCCTACCGCGATGTCGAGCGGCGTTCCGTCAATCGAGATCACGTTTAGGTCTGCGCCGCGCATCAGAAGCTCTTTAATCACCGGCGCATGCCCGTAATAAGTTGCTTCGGTCAGCGCGGTGTTACCGTAGTCGCCGCGCAAGTTGACGTCGGCGCCTTCATCAAGCAGATAGCGCACGGCGTTGAGCCGTCCTTCGCCCGCCGCCAGAAACAAAGGAGTGCCGCTCGATCCGCGCGAGTTAACATTTGCCCCGGCAAGATGCAGCAATTGCATTCGATAAACGCTGCCTGAGGTCGCCGCAGAGGCGAAGTATCTTTGCCGGCGCTCTTTGAACTTCGGCAGGCTGCCGACCACCGCCACCGACATCACCATCGTGCTGGCGAAAGCTATCGCGCGGGTTACCAGTGTTTTTGTGACTAAGCCAAACATCTCTGGTGGAACGTTTACTCCATGTCGGCGATGCCGATCATCGGTTGATGCAGCATCGTAATCTCGGCTGAATTGCCCATGTAGGTCCGGGCCATCGCAATTGCTTCGGTCAGGTTATCGGCGCGTTCCCAGCCCAACATGGCCGGCACATGCGCGTTCTCAGCGCCTGCGGCGATTACCCGGCCCACGTGCTGCCGCCCATTCTCGCCCCAGTACCACATGAAAAACGGATGCGCGCCGTGATAGGCATTGCCGCGCCGGTACATCTCGACGTAACTCGGGTTGTTGGCAAATTCGCGTTCGTATTTTTCGCGCAGGTAAAAAGCATCGCGCGATTCCGGCAGCAGGCGATTAAAGAATTCGATGTAGCTCGGATGAAAATTGTGATCGAACTGGTCGTAACATGGATGATGAATGATCATCACCCCCCCTTTTTTGAGCAAAGGCTTGTTGCGATAAAAATTGAAGTGATAACCCAGGCCCATCACCTGGACCAGCAGCGGATTAAGAATCGAATAGACGTTGTACGGCGAGATGTCCGGAATGCCGGTGATCAGGATGTCGGCCTGACCGCGGATGGGAATGGCGTACTGCTGGAAACCCTTCTCAACGATTTTGGCATGGACGGGTTCAGTCTTGCCGGCATAGCAGGCAGTCATCTCGTATTGCGCCGGCCGCGAATGAAGCAGCTTGCGCCGCGCCGGTCGCGGCAGCTTGCTCATCGTGTAGCGCATGGCTTCGAACTTCATGCGGTCGAACGCGGTAAAGTCATCTTCGTTCTTCAGCAGGAAGTCCATGTCAGGCCCGTACATGCGATTGTTGATTGCCGTTTCGATGTGAAAGACGTTCAGCTCTTTATCGACAATCTTTCCCAGACGATTACATTTGTTGGCCAGCTCTGAGTTGGCCGGATCCATGTAGCTGTCTGAGTCGCGAATTGTTTGCGGGTCGTGGTGCGCGCGCAGCGATTCGTAATCACAAAGGCCGACTGCGACCGACTTGTGCCCGCCATCCATCGGCACAAAGTTGATGTTGACATAAATCAGGAGGTCGCTTTCGGCGGCGCGTCGATTCAAAGACAGAGGCTCTTTGTGACGCGTCTCGCCCAGCATAATCATTCCCTCTTTCCACTCGGCGTCATGGTTGTAGTAACGGTCAGGATAGTAATCGTCGTAAACCCTCGGCCCGACCATCCGCTTCATTTCCCACGGCGTCATTTTGCGGTGCAGGGAATTGGCGATGATGATGTGCACGTCGTCGACACCGTGACCGGCGAGCATGTCGATCACGATCTCCAGAATCGTCTGGCGAATGTCCGGGGTGGCCATCGGCGGCAGCGGCAAACTGATGTCGTCAACCGCGATCGTCACCTTCATGCCTGGCTCTAGTTGAGCAAACAACGGATCGCAATCCAGGGGATGATTCAGCGCATAGCGAATTGCCGCTTCGCGATTCGGCAAACCCTTGAGTGGCGGATTTGGATAAAGGACGCGCGTCCCGACCGGCAGATCCTCGAGAATGAAGTCTTCGCCCGAAGGCATCACTCGCGGCGCGCTGTCGCTGTCGATGTAGATTATCGATTCGTGTGTTTTGCGTCTGAGTTGGAGAGCCATAGTTAGTGGTCCGTGGTCCGTGGCCAGTGGTCCGTGGTCAGTTTTAGCAACTGACGATTGACTACTGACAACTGACTATTTCAAATTCAAGATCGGCCAGTCGTGATGCAGCGCAGTTTGCCGCAAACGAAAATCGGGATTCACTGCGGCCGGGTGACCCACAATCGAAAGCATCGGCAGATCGCTCATGCTGTCGGAATACGCAAACGATTCGCTGAGGTTGATCCCTTCACGCTCGGCGAACGTGCGAATCCAGGAAGCCTTCGTGGCCGAGGCCAGTACCGGAGGCAGCAAGCGGCCCGTTGCTACGCCCTTTACAAACTCCAGACGATTCGCGACGTAATCTTCGATTCCCAAATGCTCCATCAGCGGCTTGACCGAAACCTCGAGCGCCCCGGTCACGACTACCTGACGGAGACCGAGGCTGCGCGACTTTTCAATCAACTCGAAGGTCCCGGGGAACACCGCCGGCTTCAGAACCTTCTCGAATAGTTCGTCGGCAAAGAAGCGCATGCGATCCTCGGTCTCGCCTTTGTATCGCTTGAAAAACAGATCATTGAAGACTTTTCGGCTATACTGGTCGCTGACGGCAAAGAGGGGAACGCTCAAGAGCGTCGTGGCGCTCTTCGTAAAGCTTTGAAAGAGGTTCGGCTGGTTACGAGCATAGAAGCCCAGAGTATGAACCAGGTTGGTGCTTACCAGGGTTCCTTCGAGATCGTAAAAAGCTGCCGCTGCCACCCGTTCCTCCGTCTTACTAACCTGTCGTCAAGCGCGAAACATACCTTATTTGGCTTTTTGATGAAACGCAATTTGATGGTGTATAGACATGATAGACAATATCCTTCGTAAACGGGCATTTCAACTGGAAATGCTAAAGAAAACGGCGCTTCTAGGTCTCTGTTCAGGCCTTGCTTTTATCGGAATTTCCTGCGGAAAGGCCGAAACTGCGACCTATGACCGGGGGGCAGCACGCCCAGCGGCTGAAGCAATCTCTGAGGCGGACCGTTTCTATGCCGAGCGGCCCGATTTGGCAAAGGTGCGTCAGGCAATCGTGAGCTTGCGACAGGCCCAGGCCGATGATCAGGCGAACTATGACCTGGCCTGGCGACTGGCTAAATACAACTACTACCTTGGCGCGCACAGCGACAATGCGACCGAACAAACGAAGGCTTTTGATAACGGGCTCGAGGCCGGAAAGCTGGCGGTGAAGTTGCAGGACGGAAAGCCGGAGGGCCACTTCTGGCTGGGAGCGAATTACGGCGGGCGCGCTAAGAACAGCATGATGTCCGGATTGTCCGGGACTGAAGATATCAAGAGTGAGATGGAGAGAGTGCTGAAGATCGATGAGGGATTTCAATCGGCCAGCGCTTACATGGTTCTGGGTCAGGTGTACTGCCAGTCACCCCGGATGCTCGGCGGTGATATGCCGAAGGGCATCGGGTATTTAGAAAAGGGAGCAAAGCTCGCGCCGGACAATGCTCTGATGCGCATCAGACTGGCGGAAGCTTATGCCGCGGCAAACCGAAATGGCGAAGCCAGGAAAGCGATCGACGAACTGTTGGCGATGAAAGCAGTGCCCGGCTATGAGCCTGAGTACAACGAGGCCGTCGCCGAAGCGAAGAAGTTGCAGGAGAAAATCAGTTAGGTGTTGGAAGGAAACGTCTCGGCAAGCCAACGATCATCAGCGAGAGGTCGGGTCGCATAGGAGCTGCGGAGCAGCGATCAGAGTTAAGCCCAAGGTGAGGCTTTGCGAGCCTTGGGTAATGCGTCAGTTATATATTAAGAGCCGCGAAGCGGCGACAGAGAATAACGCTCGAGATAACTACCTATGTTTGCAGTCGCCCCTTCGGGGCTCGATCACTTTAGATGGTTGGTACCCAAGGCTCGCAAAGCCTCGCCTTGGGCTTAACTCTGATCGCTGCTTCGCAGCTTCGTTGTGAATCCCGAAATTAGGCCAGCACCGCCGATCTATTTAGGCTGGCCGCCCGCCTTCTTCAATTCTTCGAGCGTGCGCTTGTGCTCTTCCAGTTTCTTACCGGCTTCGGCCAGTTTTCCCTGCGCAGTTAGCCGCTGGTACTCTTCGAATTCCTGAACCGCGCGAATAATGAGTTGGGACACGTTCGGTGTTTCTTTGCTGACCGGCGAAGGCGACGCTTGAGGCGTGGCGCCCGGTTTCGGTGGTGTTTCGGTTGGCTTTTGCTGTGGGGTGGTCGCTGGTGTGGTCCTGGCTGTCTCGCCGAACATACTGTTGACGGCTTCTTCGAACGTATTTCCATAGGCGAGCTTGTCCTGCGTGGCTAACACCACTATGCGCAATTCAGGCATCGGACTGCTTTCAGACCTGAGGTAAACCGGCTCCACATAAAGCAGTGACCTCCCCATCGGAATGACCAGCAGATGGCCGCGCAAAACCCTCGAGCCCTGTTGGTTCCACAGAGTGAACTGCGAGGACAGTTGCGCATTCTGATCAATCCGCGCTTCGATTTGCAGCGGCCCATCGATCAGACGCGACTTGGGAAAATCGTAGACAAACAGCTTGCCGTAATTCTCGCCGTCGCAGCGCCCGGCCATCCAGCCAATCATGTTATTGCGACTTGCGGGCGTGAAAGGAACGATCAGGGCGTATTCGGGCTTGCTTTGCTCTCCCGGAAATTGCATCAGCACATAATAGGGATCGATGGGCTGCACCTGTTTCTTGTCCTGTTCGACAGAGACTTGTTGCGCCACGCTCCAGACGTCTTCCTGCTGAAAGAAGACCTTAGTGTTCTGGATGTGGTAGAGGCCAAAAACTTCTCCCTGTGCGCGCAGGAGCGTTTCCGGATAACGAACATGAGCGCGCAGGTCGGCAGGCATTTCGCTCGCGTTGCGAAACAGTGAAGGAAACGTCGCCCGGTAGGCGGCGATCATCGGATCCTGGTCATCGAAGACATAAAAGTGGGTGGTGCCGTTGTACGCATCGATGACCACCTTGACGCTGTTGCGAATGTAATTGACGTCGTTTTCATCGACCCGGTAGTGCTTTGAATACGGATAACTGGAGGATTCGGTGTAGGCATCGATCATCCAATAGAGCCCGCCATCGTTCCCGGCCACGATGTAAGGATCGCGATCATAGGTAAGGAACGGGGCGAGGCCGTTGACGATCTCGCGAATATTGCGATTGATGAGCACCCGGCTTTCAGTGGTGACGTCGTCTGAGAAAGGGATCTTGCTCAAATCGCCAAGCGCCCAGGCCAGGAGCATCCGGCGCAGTCCGCCGCCCACGCGAATCCCGCCGGCCCCTTCATAACTGGTATAGGCGGCATTTTGTTCCGCCTCTCCCTGCGGAAAATCGAATTCCTTTTGCTTTGTCTTTACGTAAACATTGGTGTCAGTCAATTGCCCGAAGTAAATCTGCGGGCGGGTGACTTTGATTTCCGGGGCGTTCGACTCAATCGGCATGTTCGAGAGGATGAAGCGTGGCATGCCCTCAGGCGTGAAACCTGTGGCCGTGTTCATGGTCGCGCCAAAGCCGTGGGTGTAAATCAGTTTCTCGTTGATCCAGTTGCGTGATGATTGCGGCAGCTTCTGATCGTTGAGTTCGCGCGCGGCAATCATCACCTGGCGGGTCTGGCCGCCGATTTGGTATCGATCGACGTCAACGTCGGGAAAATCATAATAGGTTCGAATCGCCTGAATCTGCTTCAGAGTATCCTGGAGCGCGCGCCAGTCCCAGAGACGAATATTCTCAAGCGTTGGCCGGCTGGTTTGCAGGTCTAAAGCCTCAACCGAAGGGGCCACCTCAAAATTACGAGTCTCTATTTTGTCTATCCCAAAGGCGCGTCGCGTGGCGGCGATATTGTGAGTTATGTAGGGTGTCTCCCGGGCCAGTTCATTCGGTTTGACGATAAAGTTGGTCACGTAAGTGGGAATAATCACCACTCCGATGACATAGACGATGATCGGAATTGCGATTGCGGCAATCAGCATCCGCACTTTTTTCATGGCCAGGCCGTTAACCAAACAGACGACTGCCGCAATGATTAGGGCAACCGCGACCCAGACGTAAGCCGGTAAGAGGTGGTTTGCTTCGACGTAATTTGCACCCGAAAAAGTTTGATGTTCACTCCACAGGTAAGGATAACGAGAGAGGATGAACCTCCAGGCCAACACCGCGAGCCAGGGTGCGGCGGCGAACGAAACCACCGCCACGCTGATTTTGCGCGCTTTCGCCAGGTTTCCGTCGTTCGAAAGACCTTGCTGAGTCACGGCCAGGACCGCGTAAATTGCCGCGGCCGCGAGCGCAATAAATGTGAGTGAGAGTATCCATGAGCTGAGGGTGTCGTAAACGGGAAGTGTGAACAAATAGAAGCCGAGCGGCTTGTTGAAGATTGGATCGTTCCAGGCTGTCGCCGGCTGATGCAAATACAGAGCAAAGCTGCGCCACGATTCGCGCATCCCGAATCCGAAAACCAGGCCCGCAATGATTGATACCACCCACGTCAGCGGCCGCAGGACCCTGCCCGGCGAAAAATTCACCGGCTGCTGATTTATGAAGACCGTTCGTTGCCCAAATGACTGCGAGGCGAAGGCGCGCCCGACCAACCAGAACGCTGCTTGAAGAATCAAAAACGTGAGCGCGAAGAAGATCAGGAACAAGACCAGCTTTAGCTTGAAGATGTACCAAAAAACCGCGGAATAACCGAGTGAGCCGAACCAGAGAGCCGAGGTGTAGATTGCCAGACCGCGCGACGAGAAAACGAAAAGAAGGATGACAATCGCAACGATGACGAGCAGAGGCCAACGCCGGCGCCTTCGTGGTGTGATGCGTCCCACGTCGATTATCTCGCCGTCCGGGTCGAGCGAATTGGATTGACTCATTGTGCGCCTAGCATACGCCGAAACCCGAAAGTGGCAAAGACCCGCATCGCAGTGGGTAGGTGTTCATCAAGAGAGTTGCGAAGCAGCGGTCAGACTTAAGTCCAAGGTGAGGCTACGCTGCGGCATTAACACACTTGACTCACCACGGAATGGCTCTGCCACTCTGATGCGCGGCAAGTCCTGGACTTGCCGTAGGTGGACAATTTAATCTGAGCGGTCTTTGACCGTGGCGGGTCGCAGACCCGACGAAAAGAAGAACGGTTTGCTGCCGGCAAGTCACAGACTTGCCGCGCATCAGAGTGGCGGAGCCATCGCAGCGGTTACAACGAAGCTCGACAGGCGTTCCGCCCGTGGTTCACGCGCAGGATGCGCGTGCCACCTTCAGACCGGCCAGACCATTCCTTGGTTCGAACGTCTAAAGAATGGAATGGAATCTTTCGCGTCTGAAGCAAGATGCGCAAAAAGCAAAACCAAAGCCTTTGGCCTTGCGTTCCACAGAATGATAGACTCCAGATTCGCTTGGTTTTTTAGTCATCATGCTTTCAGCGGACACAGTTTTACAGCAACGATACCGCATTGTTGGCCAGCTGGGGCAAGGCGGAATGGGAGCGGTTTACGAAGCCGTCGACGAACGCCTGGACACCATCGTAGCCCTCAAAGAAACGCTCTTCACCGACGAAAAGCTGCGCAAACAATTCGAACGTGAAGCTCGCCTGCTGGCGCGGCTTCATCATCAGGCTTTACCTCGAGTCAGCGATCACTTCAACGAAAGCGAAGGACAGTTCCTGGTGATGCAATACATCGCCGGCGAAGATCTGGCCGCGATGCTCACCGAACGAAACGGACCGTTTCCGGAAGATGAGGTTATCCGTTGGGCCGATCAGCTGTGCGACGCGCTCGACTATCTCCATACCCAGGACCCGCAAATCATTCATCGCGACATCAAGCCGCAAAATCTGAAGCTTACTGCGCGCGGCCAGATCGTGCTGCTCGATTTTGGTCTGGCCAAAGGATCGGCCGGCCAACTGACTGCCGTGACGACTTCGGCGAGCATCTTCGGCTATACCCCGAATTATGCGCCGCTCGAACAGGTGCAGGGCATGGGTACGGATGCGCGCAGCGACCTCTATTCGCTGGCTGCGACGTTGTTTCACCTGGTCACCAACGTGAAGCCGCCCGACGCTTTGAGCCGGGCCGCCGCCGTGGTAAATGGCGAGCCGGATCCGCTGCCCCTGGCTAATGAGATTAGCCCCAATGTCAGCCCGTCGTTTGCGCATGTGCTGGCCAAGGGCATGTCCCTGAAGCGAGACGACAGATTTCCTGCAGCCGGCGCCATGCGCGACGCGCTGCATGCTGTTGCGGAACATCCTTTGGGAGATGCGGCCACGCTGCTGACCTCGGGCGCAAGGACCTCTGGTTCTGCGAATTCGGGCACGTTGATCGCCTCAGAGCGCGCCACGAGATTGGTAAGCAATCAGACCCAGCAAGGCGGGGCTTCATCAATCGCGAGCGAAGCGCAAACTCTGGTCGCAGGCGAAGCAACCAATGTCAGGGAACCCTCGGCCTCAGCAGGTGCGGCGCCGGCACGAACGAATCGGACAGTGTGGGTGGGGGCGGCAATCCTTCTGGTCCTTATTGTTGGGTGCGCCGCGGGCTTTTACGCTTACCGGAATCGGAATCAATCGACGCAAAGCGCTGCGCCTTCAATACCTGCTGAATCACAACCCGTGCAATCGTCGCAGCCGGCGAACAGTCCGGGTCCCGGCAGCACTCAAAGCGAACAGGTAAAGACCAACGAGGCCAGGACTCAGACCACGAAGACCGAGTCTACAACTCAGCGCGCTGCCAGTAAGAAATCAGAGCCGCAACAGAAAACCGAAACGTTGCCGCCGCAAACGCCGACTAACGGCGACCCGGGTCACGATGCTAAGCGTGATCAAAATCGCGATCCGGGCCGCGATTCAAATCGCGGAGGACCACCAGACCGGCAAACACCACCGTTCGATCCGTATCGACCGCCGCCGGGCCAGGGACCCGGTCATCCGCCGCGCGGTATTCCCGAAGTCAAGACTCTGCCGAACGGCACAAAAGTAATCAGACAGCCCGACGGCTCGATGATATTCGTCAACCCAAAAGGCGAGACCAGGATTGTGCCTCCCAGGAAACCGCGCAAACCAGACGGCAACACAAATCAGCCGTGATTCGCTAACGCGTCGGTCCTGACCTGCTGACTGGTGATCTTGCTCAGAATCGTTAATCAGGGAGTCCCCGAAGATGAAAATTAGAATTCCAAGCCTGGCTATCTGTCTGACCCTCTGTCTGACAATGGGCCTTATTGGTCTGGTTGCCCCCGACACTCTTTGGAATGCACGGGCAGAAGTCGACACGGCGCCGTTGAGTGCTATCAGGACCACGCCGCCGGCGCCCGTATTTGATCAGGCGAAGCGTCTTGAAGAGCTGGCCAGCCGCCGGAAGCGAGTGGCCGAAACGATTGGGTCGAAAGCGATCCTGGTGCTCTTCAGTGCTGAGCCGCGCGTCTATACAAACGACGTCGATCATCCGTTTCGGCAAGAGAACAACCTTTATTACCTCACCAATCTAAATCAAACTCGCGCGACCCTGGTGTTGATGCCCGGCAATTCAGTGACGCCGGAGATTCTGTTTGTGCCGCGGCGAAATGCGTTGGCTGAAACCTGGACCGGACACATGTACAGTCCGGAAGAAGTTGCCCAACTATCCGGCATCAAGGAAATCTGGGAGGCCAGCGAGTTCAGTAATTTCGTGAAAGCGATTCGCAATCGCGAGAGTTATCGTCCCAAGCCGGCCAACATTCTCATGTCGGAACGGAGCGAAGGTGCGGCCGCGGCATCGAATACGGGATTCGAGTCGCTTTTCAGCGCCATGACGAACAACGAAGCCTCGCTTTTCCTGCTCAATGTTTCATCCGAGGCCGAGAACAAAGAATACCGGCAGGAGCAGTTGTTTGCCGCGACCTGGAAGGACTCTGCCCTCAAGCTGCAGAGCGCCTGGTCCATCTTCGGACAGATGCGCCTCTATAAATCGCCGATGGAAATCGAGCTGTTGCAGCACGCGATCGATATCAGTATCGAGGCGCACCAGCGCGCGCAGGCATTCGCCGCCCAGGCCAAATGGGAATACGAAGTTGATGCCCAGGTCGCTTACACCTTTAAGCTGCGCAACGCCGACAACTGGGGCTACCCGGACATAGTCGGGTGCGGGCCCAACGCCACTACACTTCACTATGAAGAATCACAGGGCCCGGTAAAGTCGGGCGAACTTATCCTGATGGACGTAGGCGCTGAGTTCGGACATTACTCGGCGGACGTAACGCGGACCTTTCCCGTGAATGGAAAATTCAGCAAAGAGCAGGCTGAGATCTACCAGATTGTTTACGATGCGCAGGAGGCCGCAGCCCGGGTTTCGAAACCCGGCGCGTCATTGTCCGACGTCGATCGAGCGGCGCGAGAAGTTGTGAAAGAAGGCTTGTTTCGGTTGGGGCTGATCACTGACAAAGGAGCCGACTGGCAAAACCGGATTTGGTTCATGCATGGCACCGGCCATTGGCTGGGGATGAATGTCCATGACGTTGGCGGCGGCTCGCGATTCGCCCCGGGTGCGATATTCACCAACGAGCCGGGAATCTATATTCGGCCGGACGCGCTCGAGAATCTGGCAAAGTCTCCTGGCCGCGAGCAATTCATCGCCGCCATCAAGCCGGCCTTTGAGAAGTACAAAGGCATCGGCGTGCGGATTGAAGACGACATGCTGATTACACCGGAAGGTGTGAAGTGGATGACCGGAGCTCTGCCGCGCAGCATCGTGGACATTGAAGCGTTCATTGCCAAGGCGAGGCGGGAGTTGAAGTAGTGATTATCACGCTTTGCCTCCAAAGTCGTGTTCCGTCGAAGTGCATAGCCGCGGAGCGGCGCAACATTGAAGACAATGGCGATCAGGTTCCGCCCCTCCGGAGTCTGTTGGAGAAAAGGCATTTCTCTGCGCCTCTGTGAAAATCTCCGTGTCTCTGTGGTGAAATTACTCCGAGAAAACACTCACCACAGAGGCACAGAGATCGCACAGAGACACGGAGATCAATTTCTCCGACAGGCTCTCCGGGGCTTCATCAAGGTTAGTAGTCCCAGTCTAAGATGAGACTTCCGGTAATTAAGGGCACGATCGCTCGGCGCATCCTTGCCAACTTTCGTGTCGATCCTGAAATAATGCAGCGCGAACTCTCCGCCCGCTTCCGTCCTAAATTGCAAGACGGATGTGCGATCGCCGGAATTTGCCTCATTCGGCTCGAGCACGTTCGCCCGCGAACGATGCCCGAGATAGTTGGACTTAGCAGCGAGAATGCTGCGCATCGCGTTGCGGTAACCTGGATCGAAGACAGTCAGGAGATCGAAGGGGTATTCATTTCGCGCCGAGATACGAACTCACAAATAAATCATCTGTTGGGCGGTCGGATTTTTCCCGGTGAACATAATCAAGCTTCATTCACGGTTAACGAATCGGAGTCAGAGATTCGACTCGCGATGGAGTCAGACGACGCCGAGGTTTCGGTTCGGGTTGCGGGCCGAACAGGCTTGTGTCTCCCGCGGTCCTCGGTGTTTTCGTCTTTGCCCGAAGCTTCATCATTTTTTGAAAGCGGATCAATCGGCTATTCAGTAACTAAAGATCCAAGCCGCCTGGATGGGTTGAAGTTGCAAACCTCCCAGTGGCGAGTCGAGCCTTTGGATGTTTCGGACATTTACTCGAGCTATTTTTCCAATGAGACCAAATTCCCCAAGGGGACAGTCGAGTTCGATCATGCCCTAATCATGCGAAATGTCGAACACGAATGGCACAGTGCCGACGACCTCTACATTTGATTGGTCGAATCTTGGAGACGAACATGAATCAATCGCATCGAGCCGTGAGACTGTTAACTATCCTGCTGTTGTTGCTGTCGCCCACGCTCACCGTAACTGCGCAACAAGCCGACAACGAATATCAAACCGCAGCCGTGCTGTGGATGCAGACCTCCGGAGAGCGGGCTGCCCTTTCCTACCAGGCATTCTCTCTCGCGCGGATGATGCTCGATCGAGATCTGAGAACTCGCAGCCGGATGAAGCGCGCGGTGATCGTGGACATCGACGAAACGATCATGGATAACAGCCGGTTTCAGGCCTGGGCAATAAAGAACCATCAAAGCTTCAACGATCAGACGTGGCAGGCGTGGGTGAATCGTTCCGAGGCTACGGCAATTCCAGGCGCGGTTGAATTTCTTACTTACGCCAATTCGCGCGGCGTGCGCGTCTTCTACATCACGAATCGGAAGGTGGTTGAGAAAGAGGGGACTGCGACCAACCTGCGGAAACTGGGATTTCCGAACGTGAATGATGAGACGCTGCTGGTCCGGACCGACACCAAAAGCTCAAGCAAAGAACCACGCCGCCAGGCAGTCAGCGCCAAATATCGCGTAGTGCTTTTGATGGGCGACAATCTGAACGACTTTTCCGATGTGTTCGAGAACGCGAAGACGTCTGCCGGACGCCTGACAGTTACGGAACAGAACAAGGCAAAATTCGGGTCGCGCTTTATCGTGCTGCCTAATCCGATGTACGGTGATTGGGAAAGTGCGATTTATGATTACAACTTAAAACTGAGCGAAGAAGAGAAGGCGGCGAAGCGCAAGGCCGCGTTGAAGGAGTGAAGCGGCTTCGGGCATGCAAGGAGCGGCAAATCTTCTTCGCGATGGCGCTGCCACGCCGATGCGCGGCAAGTCTCCGACTTGCCGAAATGCGCTAAGTAAAACCGGCGGTCTATGACCGCGGGTCAGAGACCCGGGAGAAAAAGAAGGCCCTCGCCGGCAAGTCGGAGACTTGCCGCGCATCAGAGTGGCCGAGCCATAGCTCAGGTCGTACTTACAGCTGAGAGTCATCCTCTACCATTTCGTTTCTTCGCCGCCTCTGCTACCTCTTCCTTGATTTCGCCTTCCAGCCGCTCACTCTTAATGTCCAGACGCAGGCGGTTGTAGAGACTCATATACTGGTTGGCGATCCAAACCAGCGCAAAGAATGCCAGCAGGTAACCACGCCAGTCCGCGAACAACAACTTGAATCGAGTAATCGCCATGAAGACTGCGGCAATGTAATGGCTGAAGCAGTATTCGCAGGTGAATAGATAGAAGAACTTGCGTTGATACCAGCCTGTGCAATCCTGGCTGCGGCGCTGGCAGTATTCGCGCGGTTCGCGAAACACTTCCTCGTGCGTCACCGTCCAGGCGACGCAGGCGATGGGAATCGCCAGTAAAAACAGCTCAACAATCTGGAAGCGAAGCGGCGGCATGCGTCCGTAACTATGAGAACAGTTGGGTGGGGGCGTGGGGAAAATTGAATCATTGAGTCATTGGATCATTGATTCATTGGACTTGATTGCGAACAACCAAATGAACCAATGAACCAATGAATCACTGGGCAACCGGTTTGCCGTCGCCGCCGGAGATTTCCTTGTCCAGCGACGTGAAGAATTGGTGGGCCAGCATTTTTGCGGCTGCTTCGATCATCCGCTGGCCTACTCCGGCGATTACCCCGCCGACCTTCATTTCGCCTTCGTACGCAATCGCAGTTCCGCCATTGCGCTCTTCCAGATTGAAAATTCCAGTGCCTTTTACAAAGCCTGGCGCGCCTTTTCCATCGACAGTCATGCGATAGTGAGTCGGCGGCTGCATGTCTTCGAGACGCACGTTTCCTTTAAACGTACCTTTAACCGAACCCACTCCGGCTTTCATCGTGGCGATGTAGGTATTCTCTTCCGTCTTGTCCAGGGACTGACAGCCCGGAATGCAACGCTGGAGGATCTGCGGATCAGTGATCGCTTGATAAACGACTTCGCGGGGAGCTTTGATCTCGTGGGTGCCTTCAATCTTCATAAAATGACCCGCGGAGTCAGTACCATCCGCCTGAGCGGATGGGATCAGGGAGTCCCACCCGCTTACGCGGGCGGTACTGACTTGATTGCCGCGGAAATCGCGCGCCGGGTATAGACCTCAGCCAAATGTTTCCGATAGTCGGCCGAAGCAAACAGGTCTCCATTTGCCTCGATGTCATCGGCTGCATGGGCCGCGGCGCTCGCGATTGTTTCATCGTTTAGCGCAGCGCCATTCAAGGCACTCTCAACTCCGTTGGGACGAAAGGCTTTGGCGGCCACGCCGGTGATGCCGATGCTGGCGCGTTCGCATTTGCCGTCGCTGGTCAGTGAAAGATTTGCGGCCACGCCGACTACGGCAAATCCCGACGCTGGATGATGCATTTTCACGTATGAATGACCGGTCCGTCCCCCCGGTTTGCTCACGCGAATCTCGCGGAGAATTTCGCCGGCTTCAATCGCAGTGGTCATCAGGTCCACGAAAAAATCATCAGCCTTGACGGACCGCTCACCGCTCTTGCTGGCGATGATCATCTCGGCGTTCAGGGCGATCATTGCTGCCGGCCAGTCGCCGGCCGGATCAGCATGAGCTACGCTACCGCCAATCGTGCCCTTGTTTCTCACCTGCACGTCGCCGATATGCCCGGCGCACTGTGGCAGTAAGGGACAAATCGTTTTCAAGAGGTCGGACGATTCGATTTGATAGTGTGTCGTGGCGGCGCCAATCACAATGCCACCGTTCTCTTCACGGATGTAAGCGAGGTCTTTAATGCGGCCGATGTCCACCAGCAGCGAAGGCATTGCCAGACGCAGCTTCATCGCGGGGAGCAAACTGTGGCCGCCGGCGAGAATTTTGGCATCCTCGTTCTGGGCCAGCAGGGCCAGCGCTTCGTCAATTGTGTTAGCGCGAACGTAATCGAATTGTGCTGGAATCATGATTCCACCAAAGCCTCCTCTTTCGTCTCCATCCAAGCCGGTTTTAACCCGAGGTACAGAACATCTGGATCGATGTCAGCGCCATTGGGCCAGACTATGGTTCCCGCTTCCTCGTCGACGCGCACAGCGCGAAATAATTCCGGGTCATTTCGGATTGGCTCAAAAACTGGTCCTCGTAGGTAATCGCCAAGATCGATCACCTTTTTGCTACCATCGGTGAATGTTAAGTCAACGCTAAAACCATCGAGTGGCTCAACTTCTCTGACTCTGACCAATTCCTCGCTCGTCATTTCTTTTAATACTCCTAAGTCAGCGGCTCGATCATGCGCAAAGTCTCGTTGCGCTGAGCCCTGTGCCAATTGTCCGTCAGCTCTGCTCGATGTAAGTCAGCCCATTCCAGAACAAGATTATGTGCTCGCCTCGGTAGACTGCCACGGTAGACACGCAGCGTCTCGATCTCGTAGAGCGCTTCGTGCCCGGAATACTTCGCATGAAAATGTGGTGGTGCATGGTCGTCATAATAGACATAAATCACGATACCAAAAAACCGGCAGATACTTGGCATTTCTTCATTAACTCTGCGTAATGAGCTGCCAAACCTTCTCCGGCCGCACCGGCATATCCAGGTGCTTCACGCCATACGGCGACAGTGCATCCACGACGGCGTTTACTATCGCCGGTGTCGCGCCGATGGTTCCGGCCTCGCCGACGCCTTTCACGCCCAAAGGGTTTACCGGCGAAGGTGTTTCGGTGCGATCAGTTTCCAGCCAGGGAAGTTGCGAAGCCTTGGGCAACGCATAGTCCATCAATTCGCCGGTGACCAGTTGGCCCTGATCGTCATAGACGACTTCTTCGTACAGAGCTTGTCCAATTGATTGCACGATGCCGCCGTGAACCTGTCCGTCCACGAGCATCGGATTGATCACTTTGCCGCAGTCGTCAACCGCGACGTATTTCACGATCTTTACGTCGCCCGTGTCTTTGTCGATCTCGACCACACAGATGTGCGTGCCAAAAGGAAAAGTAAAATTCTTTGGCTCAAAGAAATAAGTAGCTGACAATCCGGGCTCGGTATCCGGCGGAATCTCTTTGGCGATGTGCGCAGCCAAAGCGATCTCCTGAATCGTCAAACTGGTGCGGCCGTTCGTTTGTGGCTCTGGCAAGGCACCGGCTGGCGCTTCACCGACGGGGACCACCGGTTCGGAAGTTCCGGCGGCCGCGGCCGACGCGGCTGGCCGCGAATACTTTCCGGCTTCGAACGAGACGTTGGCCGCCTCGCATTGCATCATGTGCGCCGCTATTTTCGCGGCCTTTTCTTTCAACTTCTGAATCGCGATCAGCACGGCCGTGCCGCCAACGGCGGTGGCGCGGCTGCCGAAAGTGCCAATGCCGTATTGCACAATCGCCGTGTCGCCGTGAATGACCGTCACGTCGTTCATATCCACACCCAGCTCATCCGCGGCAATTTGCGCAAACGAAGTTTCCTGGCCTTGTCCGTGAGGCGAGGCGCCGGTCATGACCGTAACTTTGCCGGTCGGTTCGATCCGCACGGTGGCGCTCTCCCAGCCGCCGGCCGGCATGGCCTGCGACGGTCCCAACGCGCAAATCTCGACATAACTCGACATGCCGATGCCCATCAACTTTCCTTCGCCGCGGGCTTTGGCTTGTTCAGCGCGCAGTGACTGATAACCTGAAAGATTCAGGGCTTTGTCGAGCGCGGCGTCGTAATCGCCGCTGTCATATTCCAGGCCGGTAGCCGTGTGAAAAGGGAACTCATCCGCTTTGGGAAAGTTCTTGCGGCGAACGTCGACCGGATCCATCTTCAACTCAGCAGCTACGATGTCCATCACGCGTTCGACGACATAGGTGGCTTCCGGACGGCCGGCGCCGCGATAAGCGTCGGTGGACATCTTGTTGGTGAAGACGCCGGTCACGTTCATCTGGATCGCCGGAATCTTGTAGGCGCCGGACAACATCAACCCGGTCAGGGTCGGAATCGCGGGTGTCAGCAATTGGTGATAAGCGCCGAGATCGGCAACGACGTTGTAACGCAGCCCGGTAATCGTGCCGTCGTTCTTGCACCCTACTTCGACCGTACCCACCTGGGCGCGGCCATGGATGGTGGCTTGAACATTTTCGCGTCGCGATTCAATCCACTTCGCAGGTTTGCCCAGCTGCATCGAAATCCAACCGAGCAAAGCTTCTTCGGCATAGACATTTAGTTTTGATCCGAACCCGCCGCCGACTTCCGGAGTAATCACGCGCAGCTTGTTTTCCGGAATTCCGATCATGATTGCGAGTTGGGTGCGCAGCAGGTGGGGAATCTGTGTCGAAGACCAGACGGTCAATTCTTCCTCGCCGGGAAAGTAGCGCGCGAGAACGCCGCGGGGCTCCATAGCGATCGGCGCCAGCCGCTGATGGACCATCTTTTGCGAAACGATTTTGTCGGCGGATTTCAGCGCCGCTTCGATGTCGCCTTCGCCGGAAGTTAATTTGTAAGCAATGTTGTCTCCGAATGATTCGTGCACCAGCGCGCCGCCCTGGGCGGCTTGTTCGACATCGACGACGACGGGCAGTTCTTCATAATCGACTGAGATCAACTCGGCTGCGTCCCGGGCCACATAACGATCAGTCGCGACGACGGCGGCGATTGGATGACCGACAAATAAAGCTTTACCGGTGGCCAGCACTCGATAGTCGGGAACCTTTAGATCCGGCAGCGCTGCCGCGCACGGGACCGGCCCAACTTTTTCGGCGATGTCTTTGCCCGTGTAAACCGCCACCACGCCGGGAGCGCTCGCCGCTTCGGTCGTGTCAATTGCGTTGATGCGCGCGTGCGCATAGATCGAGCGGACAAACGCCACGTGCAGCGTGTCGGGCAAACGAACATCGTCAACGTAATGTGCCAGACCCTTGATTAGCCGAGGGTCTTCGGTTCGCTTTATGCTCTTGCCAACATACTTACTCATGATGCCTCCGAAAAGCGGACTTTGTACTTTGTACTTTGTGCTTGGACGGTTTCCTGTCGATCCGATCAATGGCAATGAGCCAGTTTGGAATTCACCTCAAAGAACAAAGTACAAAGATCAAAGACCAGCCTTTTTCTTCGCTCCGTATTCGACCGCTTCGACGATGTGTTGATAACCTGTGCAGCGGCAGAGATTTCCTTCCAGACCGTGCCGGATCTCTTCGCGCGAAGGATTAGGATTGCGATCGATGATCTGGCTGGCGGCGATGATCATTCCCGGCGTGCAGTACCCGCATTGCAGGCCATGCTTTTCCCAGAACCCCTCCTGGACGGGATGCAAATCACCGTTCGTCGCGAGTCCTTCAATCGTCGTCACGTTGCTGCCGCTGGCCTGGACCGCCAGAATCGTGCAGGACTTGACGGCCTGACCATCGAGCAGAATGGTGCAGGCGCCGCAGATTGAAGTCTCACAACCAACATGGGTGCCGGTAAGTCCCAGAACGTCGCGCAGATAATGCACCAGGAGTAAGCGCGGTTCTACTTCCGCGGCATGATCGACACCGTTAACGTTGATACTGATAGCCTGTTTCATTCGAGCTACCTCGCTACAAAATTCAGATTCTAAGAGGGAACTTTTGTGAAGTTTTCTATGCCAGTTCGTGGCGAAAGTCAATCCAGTCCAGTGGCACAGACTTCAGTCTGTGAGAGGTCGAAACAAGAAATGCCCACAGACTGAAGTCTGTGCCACTGGAAAGTCTAAACCGTCGCCTTATGAATCTGGCGCTTCAGACGGTGGATGCCCCGGCGCGCCCGCTTCAGTGCGACACGATCGTGCGCGGTGATAGCGGCGTCACGTTTCGTTTTCAGGGCTTTGATACGTGACTTGATGGTGGCCTTGTCGATGCCGACAACGTCGTGATGCTCGTGAATCTGGATGTTCAGCGCATTGCAAATCGCCACCACCAGATGCTCTTTGTTAAGTTGGGTATAACCCTGAACTGCTTCGTGCTCGATGTCCTTGGCGATATCGCGCAGTTCGGCCAAAGTTTTGTGTTTTAGTTCGCTGTGTGTGTAAGCCATCCGCCTATTCTCCCGGATTAGAATTATTTTTAGAGTGCCTGGAAATTATTTCTGACATATCATGTCCAACCTGTTATGGCGAGTCAAACCGCGAGATGATGGTGGCCCAATTTTGTATGACTTTTGTATAGCCCAGGCGTTTACGCCTGGGGAATAAAAGGCGATAGTTTTCAAAAGCCCCGTTAATGGGGCTTTCATAGCACGCGCTGTTTCTCACCCAGGCGTAAACGCCTGGGCTGGAGAAAACGTTCGTAATGACCTACCACCCGTGAGACGCAAACTAAAGATTCTGGTGCGGATAATCTGCGTCGTCCTGGTACTGCTGTCGGCCGGCGTGCTGTTCGATCTTTATTATCCGCGCACCTCGAAATTGCGCGAGTTCGATCCCGATGAGGTCGCCAGGATCGAGACGGCGATGTGGAGATCCTACTACGACAAACAGCACCTCAAACTCTTCAACCAGTTGTCCGAACTACTCCGCACGCAGTATCAAATGCCGCCGCTTCGTTCTAATGAAGTTGCGTACTACGGCGCCAACGCGGCTTTTGTGTTCAAGCAGGGAAAAGATCGGAAGGATTACGAAAAGGCCCTGCCCGATCTCAAGAAGTTCTACGGCGAGATTCGCAAGATCAGCGACATTCCGTTTGACGTCGATCGCGTTTCACAACTGGAATTGGAATGGTGGATCGTTCATCGACAACGGGCACAGCATAAGCCGGGCGATCTGGACCGGGCCCTCGCCGAACTACAGGCCGAGATTTATCGCGTTCCGGTCGAGAAGCTTCTGGAGCACGGCCGCCTGCGCGCCGAAGCTATGACCATTCGCGACACGAAAGCCGAAGCCGGCGCAGTGACGGAAGCAGATTGGGCGAAGATCGATCAACTGCTGCGGCAATCGTGGAGATCCCTGGCCCAGGCAGTAACGAGTTCCGCGAGTAGCTAGAGTCATCGATCTCATTCACCTGGATTAAGCCAGGTGAAATTCCGCTGATTTTGTTTAGTCCGCGGAGCGGACGTCAGCATAAAGCCTGGGGCGTGAGCCCCAGGTTAGACATCAGAATTTGGATTGAGCCCGCGACGCGGGCGATAGCTTGGCGCTTGCCCGAATGATGCGGCTTTCGCCCGCTTCGGAGTCTGTCGGGAAATCCCGTAGGGATGCAATGTTCATCGAAAGCTCAATCCCAATTGATCTCGGGAGCCCATTTATGGGCGAAAGACGATTAGTTGCGCTCCTAAAGGAGCTGCCAAGTCTCATTGGGGTCTGGTTTTCTATGAACATTTCACCGCTACGCGGTTTTTCCGACAGAGGTCCTCGCAGGCTTTGCTCGCTTTTCCTGATGCGATCCTGGGGCTCACGCCCCAGGCTTTACGCTGACGTTCGCTCCGCGGACTTTCAGGATTTAAGAACTTGAGGTGAGCTGCAAAGCAAAGCAGCACGCTGGTGTGAATAAGCGGTCACGGTCCGATTGAGTATCCAACTAATCGGTTACCATTCGCCGCGAACAAAATCCCGGCCACCTCGTCGGTGACAAAACGCTCGTCCAAATCGCTAAGCTTGACTTCGCGATCCACGATTCCGTTCTGAATATTGATTCCCGCCAGACCATGTCCGCCGGTGCCTTTGAGATCTGTATAGAAGTACATCCAATTGCCGCGGAGGGTCGCCAGACGATCCTGATGCCAGAGAAATTTTGAGAGCCGTTCCAACTGGTGCGCCGGATCGATTCGATCGAGCAGACGCTCGTCGAGGTTGCGTGGCCGGCGCTCGACTAAACGATCGCGAACACTCGATCGCAGGTCAATGGTCGGGTCAGGAAGTGTCGGGTTAGGAAGTGCCGGGGTATTTAGCCGCGCGCGAACTTGCGCGGCCACGCCAAATGCTTTGAATCGATTTGCTGCGTATGACCGGACGGACTTTGCGGCCATGTTGGTCGCCAGCGACTGCAAATTCGCGAAGGAGGAGCGAGTGGCCAGGCCCGACCAGCTGAACGAGGTGACTATGCGCGCTATTTGAATTCCGCGAAATGCGGTTGAAGCCATGCCACCGTAACGAAAATAAAGCGAGGCAGCGCGCGCAGCGATGGCGCCAATCGTTCGCAAAAGGCCGCGCCCCGGCGGCGGACAACGCACCCGCCAGGTTTCCAGCCCCGAACTAAAGCCAGCGATTTCCTCCCGGCCCCCGATGACCACTTCGCCACGGTCGTTAACCAAAGCGAATGATGCGCTTTTCACGTGATGAGAAAAATGCGTCAAACGCTTCCCGCTAATCGGATCGATCGCGATAATTTCGTCGCGATCGGCTACGGCCAGAGTTGAGGCGTTGGCGATGACCAAATTGGTGATTCCCTTGTCGGCGCCCTTGTAATGCCAGAGGACTTTTCCGGTTCGCGAATCTATGGCCGCGACGCCGTAAGGGCCGCGCTCAATAGTCTCGCCGTCTTTGAGCCGCGTGAACTGGCCGCCGGTGCGGGCAAACAGCACGCGGCCCATGACGACTAATTCCGGCGTCACGCCGAGGTCCTTCGCCTCCCATTCAACTTTGCCCGTGGCGCGCGAGATGGCCCGCACGTGTCCACGTCCCGAGGTGTAGATAAAGGCTTCGTCGACGACCGGGGCTGCTTCAGTTAGCGCCAGCCCTTCTTCGTTGACCTTGAACTTTTCGCGCGTTTTCTCTTTGCCGGTGCGCGCGTCGAAGGACGTCACGCCTTCGTAAAACACATAGAGACGGCCATCCAACAGGAGGGGCGGTTCATAATTGTCGAGGCTGTATTCGACATCGTCCTTTTCTTCCCAGCGCGTCGGCATCATTTCAATGTCGCTGCCGATCTCGTGTTTCCACAGTTCGTCTCCTGATTTCAGATCGAGCACATGCACCACCGGTTTGCGTTTGAGTGTGTCATGCGTCGAGCCTTTGGCGTCCCTGGCCAAAACGACTGCGAGCAAATTCGTTTCAGTGTCGACGGCCATGTGCATGACCGCGCCGCGCAGCTTGTCACTCTGCCAGAGACGATCGCCGCTGAGTGCATCAATCGCCTCGATGCGAGTGCGGGATTCCTTTTCAAAATTGACGAGCAGGAGATCGGTCCCGGGAATTGGCGCCACATCGTTTTCGTCAAGCGAAGAATCTTTGCGGCGCCAAAGAATGTCGCCGGTCATCCCATCAACTGCATAGATCGATTTTTTGGTGCCGACGACGACGGCGCCGACGTCGGTGGCTTGATAGAAATTGATTTTGTCGTCGAGTTTGGCGGACCAGGTTTGGCCGTGACAAAGGAAAGGAGCGAGCGTCGTGAAGATAAACAACGAGACGATGAGAATCTTCCTGAGCATCGTCTTCATTGTAGCTCGAAATTGTTAGCGGAGTGAGCGGGTTAGGGGGCCGGCAGCGCTCTGGATTGGTTTGGAGTTCCGCCTTCAGGCGGCAGTTGCGAATAACTAACACCGCGTAAACGCGGAACTCCAAACAAAGCGGTGTCGGCAATCATGTGCGGCGGCGGATCGAATAGAGCCGGTGCTCAGTCCGTATCAGCAAGCGCTCACCCGCGAGCGCCGGCGACGCCAGCGTAAAGTCATCCAGTGAATTTACGTGCAAGAGCTTGAACTCCTCGCCTGTCGCAATCACGAACGTCTGGCCTTCCTCGCTCAAGCAGAACAGCTTGCCGTTGTAGGCCCAGGGCGAAGTCGTGAAAGCCGTGGCCGCCGGATCAATGCGTGTCTTGTAAGTTTGCTTGCCAGTAGCGGCGTCAAAGCGCGTCAGGATTCCCGTCTCGCCGAGCGTGTACACGGCGCCTTCGTAAGCCACGGGTGACGGGAGATAAGTTCCGGCGCGCGCCTCTGACCAGGCGACATACTGGTTCGAGCGCTCCTCTTTTCCAAGTGAGATATCGCCCGCGGCGCCGGGACGGATTGCTAACAAAGAGCGTCCCCTTCCGGCGTTGATATACAGAAGTCCGTTGTAAGCGAAGGGCATCGGAATCGGCGTCGCGGCCATTCCCGACATGCGCCACAGTTCTTTCCCCGCCGGGTCATAACTCACAACCTCGCCCGGGCCTACCGCCACGATCTCGGTGCGTAACGCGTGCCGCCAAACAAATGGCGTCACCCATGCCGATCGTTGCGGTGGCTGCGACTTGCCCAGGTCTCGATTCGTGCGCCACACCTGCTTGCCGGTCTGCTTGTCGAACGCCGCGATGAATTGCTGCTTTTCGTTGTCGTTCACGATCACCAGAAGGTTTCCCGCCAGCGCCGGCGAACTACCCGTTCCGAACTCGAGGTAGATTGGGTTTACTTCGAGCGGCGTCGACCAGCGTGGCTGTCCTTTCAAATCAAACGCCCACAATCCCAGGTTCGCGACGTATACGTAAATGAACTTCCCGTCGGTGACCGGACTCTCTGAAACAAAGCTATTCTTGCGGTGGCGCCCACCCGGCGGACGTCCCGTGTAAAACTCCTTCTGCCACTCGACCTTTCCGCTTTTCAGGTTCAGGCAATAGAGAAAGTAGTGAAGCATTACTTCTTTCGGCAGCTCGATGTCCCGCTCGGTCACGCGTTCAATCACCTGGGTCATCGGGAGTCCTTGTTTTATTAGTTCCGCGACGTATTCGTTGCTGTATTCCGTCCCGATCTGCGGCGGCTTTGACTTGCCTTCGGTCACTGCAGTAGTCACGAACACCTTGCCGCCCGTCACGATTGGCGAAGACCACCCGCGACCGGGGATCTCCTGGGACCACTCCACGTTCTCGGTTTTCGACCAGCGATCAGCCAAACGCGCATTCGCTCCTACGGGATTCGAGTCCGGCCCGCGGAACTGTGGCCAGGCCAGGTCCTGGCCGTGAACCGTGAGTGACAGAAGTAGTGGCGCGCTCAGCAAGCCGGCGCAGCTCATAAGAAGTGACAGGTTAATGCCTTTGCGATTGGTTCGTGGTTTACAGGAAAGTGTAATCATGATGCTCTTTGGATGTTTGATACGGATTGGCTGAGGAATAGGTTGCGCCCAAGGCAGCGCTTGATGACTTGTGACAAGTTGGTTTGGCTATTGAGCTTCTGGTTTATCGGATCAGAAGCCGAATTCTGATACTGATGGCACGACTGGATGCGTTCAAGACATTCAAGCGTCGCCCTTATCCGAGACGGCCTTGCCTCAAAAGTCTGAAAGCGGTCCATCTCATTCACACCGGGCTTTAGCCCGGTGACCCAGCGCTGTAAACATTTAGAAACCGTTTCAACGGTTTCTCGGCTGGCTGGTTACATAACTTCTTCGGGCTCAACCACTCAGTGAATCTGTCAAGAGGGCAAACCGTTAAAACGGTTTCACGCATCTTTTCGTGCCGCTCATCACCGGGCTAAAGCCCGGTGTGAATGAGAGGAACTATTCGCTTTTTGAGGCAAAGCCATCCGACTCAATAAATTCCAATTCGAGCCACGTAAAAGCTTCTTCAAGATTATCAAAGACCTTCATATTCATGCCCCGGTTTCTGGCCACTTTCTCTCCGAACCTATTCGGATCAAGTACTGGCTCTTCGAGCACATAAGCAAACTGCGGCCAGGGGTTGCCACTCTCGGCCGCGTACCTGGCAACGATACGTGCGACAAAGTCGCTATAGTAGAAACGTTGGATGATGGTGGGTTCGCCGTTGACCTCCCTCCCATCGAAGAGCACCTTGTCAGTCCTATGTAGCGCAACCGCGTCAATGACTTGCAGAAAGGTCCTCTCGGCCTCTGCCAGATTGAAGTGGCCGCTGCTAATAACGCGAAGGTATTTCGGTTTGGCACTGACTTTTATTAACATGCTCATCCTACCAATCGATCACTTTCGATGTCGTTCGATGTACCGGCGGGCGAACTCGTTTAGGTGAGGACTCTCTTTTAGGCCAATCTTTTTCGCTTCTTCCTCGGCGGCGTCAACCTTCCATCCGTCCCGCAGCACGCGACGGATCATCCAAAACGCTCCGACACGGATAGCGGAAGTGCAGTGGATGAACGCGGGCCGATTGGCCGGGTCGTCGAGTATCTTCAAAAATTCGGTCACCTGTTCATCTTTCGGGTCCGCAAAGACGACCGGAATGTTGAAATATCGCAGACCGAGCTCCTTTGCCTTTGCCTCTTCTTCCGCGGCCCGATGTTCACTTGGCGGGCGCAGGTTGATGATGGCCTTGACGCCGTCGGCTTTCAGTTTTTCCAGATGTTCCAGTCTGGGCTGGCCGCCGGTGCAGAATTCCTCGTTGACCCGCACAAAATTCCTGATCGGAGGAATCTCCTGCTGCGCGGCGATTGGGATGGCCGACAAAAGAATTAGGCAAAGGGCAGCTGTCTTAATCATTTTCATTTTCGCGCGCTTCAATAATGATCGTGATGGTCGAAAATCTCGCAGCCATAATACCCCAAATGCGGACGTATGAATCACTATGCCTGAGCGAACGATGCACCATTAAAGTTGAAGTCTTTCTCCGTGTCTCTGTGTTGAAAAAAATGCCCACGGAACGTCTTTGCTGCAAAAGTAGGCGAACCAGCGCCAACGGCGCGAAATGTAATAGCCTGGGGCAACGCCCCAGGTGAGCGTCAAGTCAGATTTTAGAAAGCGCTGAAGGCGCGCAATAGAATCGTTAAACGAAGACGGCACCAGTAGCGCTGACCTTATTTCGCGCTTTCAGCGCTTGGATCCTGTGACTGCCTCAACCTGGGCCGATGGCCCAGGCTGTTACATTTCGCGCCTTTGGCGCTGGAACTCTGAGTTTGACACAGCCTCTGAAGCGCTGAGCTATTTCCATTCAGTCCCGCTTCGCGGAGGTGGAAAAGACTTTTGCAGCAAAGCCCCACGGAACACTTCACCACAGAGACATCGAGATCTCACAGAGGCATAACAGAAATGAAATCAGGACATCACTACCCTAAAACAAATCTTGACATCCCTTTACGACCGCAGAATAATGCGCCGTTCCCGACGGCTTCTCGCAAGCACGTTCCTGTTTTCGTTGCCGTGTTCAACTCCGAATGCCGAAGTCGTGCTCGAACCCAAACACGATTTCGTCGAGGTGAATTCAATGCTTAAAAGGTCCCCCTTAACTGCGACCCTGATTGCAGGGTTATCGCTTTTGATCGCGTCCTCTTTCGTGGCCCAGGCTGAGCGGAGCGACATCGAAACAGTCGCCGCCAATCAGGGCCCCGCCACGCCGAAGAATTCAAAGTCCAACTCTGATCCTTTCTATCAGCAACTGCGACAGCAAGCGACAAACGCCGAGGATTTTGCCGCGTATGTTTCGGTTAACAATCTCGCCCTCAAACGGGACGCAGCCACATTCACCCTCAAGAGTGGCGAGCTCTATTTCACTTTGCCGATCGAGGGCCGCGTTACTGCCGCTGTCTTTATCGGCGCGGGCGAGTTAACCCTGGCGCCGCCTACCGAGGCTGAAAAACGCAGTCTTGAACTTTTCACAAAGCAACCCGGCGTGATGACTGAAGAGTTTTCCACCCTCGTGCTGCGGTTCACCGATAGGACTTTCGATGAAATCAAGAACTCGCCCAACGCGAAAATGGGAGGAAGTGGCGGAGGCCAGGCGAGTCGCGCGCGTGATCTTTTTCGCGATAACCAGCAGCTGTTGCGCAGACAACTTCACGATAACCGCGAGCTGCGGACGCTGGCGGATCTTTATGCGCCCGCGCGTCCGGGATTTTTCAACGCCTTCATCAATGGCAGCCGGTATAACAAGCTCATCTACATAATGGACCCGCTTGGTATTCCTGAGGTTTCGCCGGAAGAAATCGCCTTGTTTAGTTACGGAGATTCGGACGGCGGTATCTGGACTGCCTTTCATGCGGCGCCAGAGTACGAACAAAAAACCGCCAACGGCGCTGAAGATCACCGCGTCGTGGATATTACCCGGCATGAAATTGACGGCACGATCAAAGGAACCGAACTGACCATCACCGATCGCTTGAGTTTTCGTGTGCTGGCCAAAAGCACCCGCGTCCTGCCATTCAATTTGTACCGGTCACTGCGCGTCAAACGAGTCACGGACGAACAGGGCAGGGAACTGAGCTTCATTCAGGAAGACAAAGACGACGATCCGGATTTTGGCATCATCATGGCCGAAACCCTGGAAGAAAAAAAGAGCTATAAGATCACTATTGAATACGCCGGCGCCGACGCTTTGCACGACTCTGGCGGAGGTAACTTCATTCTGGGGCCGCGCTCGACCTGGTATCCGAACAACGCCGGCACACAGTTCGGCGATCGCGCGATCTTTGACATGACCTTCCGCTATCCCGCCAAGAACATCTTCGTGGGTACTGGCGCCCAGGTGGCGCCCGAGACTCGCGATGGCGATAGCACAGTTGCCAAATGGTCAAGTGGAACGACCGAGTTGGCGGTCGCCGGGTTCAACTACGGCCGGTTTAAGAAAAAGGAGATCGCCGATAAGGACAGCGGATACAACCTCGAGTTTTATGCGAATGAAGAAGTTCCCAATGAGATTAAGAATATCCAGGCGGAAATCGAGCGACGTGAGAACAGGGCGCCGGGTCAACAACAAAACGTTACCGGAACCACGCTGGGTTCAGTGACGACCACCGGTATGGCAGGCGTGGCCCTGGCTGAAGCTCAAAACTCGGCGCGCCTCTACAACGCGTTTTTTGGGAAGCTGCCTTACACGCGGATAGCGATGACGCAGCAGCCCGCCGGATTCTTTGGCCAGGCCTGGCCGACACTGGTTTTTATGCCTTACCTCGCGTTCATTGACAGCACCCAGCGGAGCCAGTTATTAGGCTCGCGCGGTGGGACTGATACTTTCTGGAAATACGTCGCGCCGCACGAGATTGCGCATCAATGGTGGGGGCATACCATTGGCTGGACCAGTTACCGCGATCAGTGGATGAGTGAAGGCTTTGCCGAATTCTCGGCGTCTCTCTATGTCCAGCTAACCAGAGGCAACGACAAGTTTATCGATTTCTGGGAAGATCACCGCAAACAGATCACCCAATCATCGCCCGCTACCAGGGATCGCAAGCCCTACACGATTGGGGCGCTGACGCAGGGTTACCGTCTCAGCAGCGGCAAAACCGGCGCCGTTTACCAGTCCCTGATTTATCCGAAGGGTGCTTACGTCCTCCATATGCTGCGCATGATGATGTACGACCAGCGCACCGGCGATGCGCAATTCAAGGCCATGATGAAGGACCTGGTCCAGACTCATTTTAACCAGGACATCTCAACCGAGGATTTCAAAAGCATAGTTGAGAAGCACATGACGAAAGAGATGGACGTTGAAGACAATGGCCGGATGGATTGGTTCTTCAAAGAGTGGGTTGAGGGGATTGGAATGCCCAGCTACCGTTTCGATTATCAACTGGCCGGCAATACTCTCTCGGGCCGTGTCACGCAATCGGGCGTGCCCGACAACTTCATCATGCTGGTACCTATCTACCTCGATTTTGGCAAGGGATGGATCAAGCTGGGCTCGGCCCGCATGGTTGGCAACGCTACCATCGATTTGGGGAAACTCGAATTGCCGGCGCCCGCTAAGCGCGCCGCGATTTGCGCGATGAACGATGTGCTGGCGCTTAGTGTTGAGAACAGCGGCAAATAGTTGGACCGGACCGGCTGTGCCTCAAAGGTATTTTCTCCTCGTCCGCGAAGCGGACTGAAGGAGAATAGCCCAGCTAGTTCGCGATTCGATACAGGTGCGTTTCGCTGCGAATGAAAATTGATCCGCCGGCGACGGCCATCGATGCGAGCGTGCGGCCCTCGATCTGATTGGTGGCCAGATGCTTGAGCGTGGTTCCCGGCGCAATTACCACCGATTCGCCTTCTTCACTGAGAAAATAGATTCGTCCGTCGGCATAGATTGGCGATGCACTGTGATTGCCTCCCACTCTGGCGCGCCAATATTCCTTCCCCGTTTTGGCATCAACACACGTGGCAATTCCATTGTCAGTGACGAAATAGAGCTCGTCGCCCACCAGCAGCGGCGAAGGTGTCAAAGGCGCGCCGCGATCGAGCTTCCAGGCAACTTTCGATTTTGTCACATCACCGCGGCCATCCAGGCGCACGGCTAAAAGTGTCGGTTGTTGAAAACCGGTGCAGATGAATACCAAACCATTGCCATAGACGGGTGTCGGCACGTTGGAAAAACCTTCGCCGTATCTAACCTGCCAAAGCTCCTTGCCACTGCGCGGTTCGTAAGCAACTGCGCGGAAAGCGCCGGGACTGATCACCTGATCGCCGCCGGGCAGCGAGACGATCAAAGGGGTCGTGTAGGCTTGGTAGCCTTCCCGCGGTTTCTTCCACTTGACCTTGCCGGTGAGCTTGTCGAGCGCTACGACAAACTGAGCAGCGTTACCGTCGCAACTGACTATCAATAAGTCTTCGTAGAGAACTGGCGATCCGCCAGTGCCATGTTCGCCGTTATCATATTCCAGCCGAGTCTTCCAAACGATTTCACCCGACTGAGTAATGCATGCCGTGCCAAACGCCCCAAAATGGACGAAGACGCGGTCTCCGTCTATTATCGGTGTCGGTGAAGCAAAACTATTCTTTGCGTTGGTGAGTTTAGTCGACTTCAGGCGGAACACCTCGACGTTCTGCACCATAGCTCCGCTGTTGCGATCAAACGCGAGCGCCCGCAAAGACTTTCCGTCTTCGGTTGCGGTAGTGAGCCAGATGCGATCTCCTTGAACGACTGGCGATGACCAGCCTCGACCCGGCACCGCGACCTTCCAGCGAACATTTGAGGTTTCACTCCAGGTGAACGGGAGGTTGTGCTCGTCTGAGTGCCCTTGTCCGGTTGGACCACGAAACTGTGGCCAATCAGAGCCTGACACGAACAGTGTAAGAAAAAGCAGAATGAATTTCATTGGAATTACCCAGCCGGTAAATACGGCCTCCGAAGGCCGAGGCGCCCTCTTTGGTGGGGGCAATTTGTAGGGGCGTCCCTCCGTGGGCGCCCGCTCTTCTCAACTAAGGAATAAAGCGGGCGCCCACGGAGGGACGCCCCTACAAATTAGGCTCTCACTTCGTCCGCGCCAGATTGAATGTGCCCGTGTAATTACCGCTCGTAAAGAAACCAACGAACTCCTTGTCGGTCGCCCGACCAATCCAATCAAAGATCCCTCCATCCTTCGCCCCGAGGTCCGTTGTCCCTTTGAACATTACCACCTTACCGACCTGCCGACCTTCCATCTTGATCGCATACTTGTACGGCCGTCCACAGTCGCCTTCAAACATCGCCAGCCAGGCGCCATCCTTGAATTCCACCCTGGCATCCAGACGTTTGCAGATATCCTTTGGCGGCGTCGTACCCTGCGCCGGACTGTAAATTCCCCAGGTACCCGTCCACTCACCCGAGATGTCAGGCAGCGGGTCTTTACTTTGCGCGGTTTGGTTTTGAGCAAAAACGGTATTCAGACATCCGATTACCACTAAGCAAGGAAGGGCGATCCAAAAGCGACTTGTCATAGAGAGTCCTCCTGTAGTTTGACGTGACGATTATTGCTGAACGTTAACTTGGCATTGATCAGGTCTGCAAGCATCCCACTATTTCTTCGCGGTCTGCTGCCGGATAAATTCAAAAATCGCCTGGTGCCCGGCCGGGAGGTTTCCTTTAACGAAATACTCGCCAATGTTCAATGAATGGTCGAGGTTTTCGAAGTAGTGAAACTCCATCTTTGACTTGCCGGCTTTTTTGGCCTGCTCCTCCAATTTCCTTACGCCGTCGATGGGCACCATCGCGTCGGCGCTGCCCTGAAAGCAACCAACCGCAATATTTATTTTGGCGAGAAAAGTCCAGATAGGTTGGTGGGCGAATTGATCCTTGAACCAGTCTTTCGGGGTAGTCACAGCGGCGGATTTCCTGGCCCACTCACTAAGCACCTCATAGTTCTCGGTGTCCACGGCGTCTCTCAAGTTTCTTAAAGCGGCGAAAAGCATGACAAATTCTTCTATCGTGAGGAATCCATCGCCGTTTGTATCGAAACTCTTGAACGGTTCGTTCTTCAGCGCTCTTTCGCGAAACTTGTTTGTGTCTGCCTCAAACTCTTGTTTTGAGATTTTTCCGTCTTTATCCGTGTCGAAGGCACTTCGCCAGGGCAGGAACGATCCATCCGTCACAATGTATTTGAAATTCTCTCGCATGTTAGCGGTCAGCACGCCGTAAAGAATCAACCCCCTGATCTGTTTGGGCATTCGCGAAGCCGCCTCGGCCGCGAGAAGAGTGCCTTCGCTGGCGCCCATGAGAAAGATGCGCGAGGCGTCAATGCCGGGTTGTTTCTTGACGAGTTCGACCGCGCTCATCACATCGCGAACTTTATTTTCCAGCGTGCTCGTGTTGTAGATATCCCAGTTAATCGTCTCGTAACGAGGGGGCTTATCGCCCATAGTGATGCCGCGGCCTTCATAGCTGAAGAAAGCTACGTTCATCTCCGGCAATTTCTCCCGATAGAGGTCGAAATAGTTGAAAGTTCCGGTGCGACTCTTCTGTCGCTTCATATCTACGGTCATGCCTTCGGCCGTTTGCACATAGATCACGACCGGATGATTGCCGGTCGAAGTTGGGATAGTTAGCTTCCCAAACATTTCGTAGCGGTCGTAAGAGCTGAACGGGATTTCGATGGTCTTTGTCTTTACTTCACTGTCTTGCAAAGCGTGAGAGCGCCTTGACTCGGATTCGAGTTTGTCAGGGAAGGGAACGGCCCTGATCAACTTTTCTAACTTTACGTTGACTTCGTAATGAACGCCGTAGTGCGGCTGGGACCAGCGATCGAATACCAGAGTTTGATTATTCAGCCATGCCAGATCTGAGAATGGACGCCATTCCATTGGCAGGCCCTTAATCTCAAATACTTTTCCGGTGCTCTGGTCCGACACCAGGAGACGCGTGTCAGAGATGGTAAACGCCTCATATCCACGGTTCCGGCTCTTAACCAGGTTCTCTTTTTTTAGGCCGACTTCGAGTGATGTTTCGACCATTGAAAATTCGGGGATCTCGACGGCGCCTGTTTTACCGATTCCGATATGACGGTGGGCTTGAGACGTCTGGGGCGAGACGTGGTTGTAGAACCCGATCAGAACGATCAGGCCGGAAACGAAAATCATTCTTCGATAAAGGTCAATTGGCATAGCGTGATCCTTGAAACCTATTGTCTGAATCGACGGGGCGCGGGCCATCATATACAAGTCAGTACCGGGAGTGTTAGCCATCCGGTCGTTTCGAAAATCGTATGCATCTGGACTTCGGACAATTTAGGGTAACGACATATTTGACTCCGCCGCATCACAGTGGCATCAGAGCCAGAGCCCTTCGGGTGGCAAGTCAAGTATGTTAATGCTCAAATTAGCCCGTCAGGTTTTCAGGTAACGCGGCAAGGGCCGCAACGAATACAACCCGACCAGGAACAGTGTGATCACGATTTGAGCGGCGATGAAGAGCACGATCAATGTGGGCCGGTTCGCCAAAAGGGACTCTGGCCCCGGCACCGCGGGCGAGAGCAGCGACAGGTTCGCGGCATTGAAAAGAACGATGATCGCGAGCAGCACGCGGCCTCCTTCATAAACCCACCAGCAAAATACTCCATAGAGAAGTTCAAGGAAAAAAGCTATCAAAGGAAACGCTGAATAGAGTCCGAGGCCGAGCTTGATGTTGTCGAGCCCTGGTGCGATGGCAATGTCCCGAGCATGCGTCAACAAATCCAAAACGAGATGCGAAACGATACCGAAGGCGACGGCCAGTCCTAACCTTGGACGGTGAAAGAAAACGGCGAAGATGACCCAGGCGACGATAGCGAATGCCAGACTCATCATTACCGAGTGTGAGTAAGGCATGTACGCCAGATGGATATCCGACACCGAGTGAACCGAAGCCTCGGTTGTGGTGTGCTCAATCCCGAACAAGTTCAGCACGACCCAAAGCAGTTCCATCAATTGGACCGAGATGAGCAGCGGGACAATGGGTTCTTCAGGAAAGCGCCGCTTGATCAGCAGAGCGGTTGCCGCGTGGTTAATGGCGAACACTTGGTTTTAACTCTTGTGTCGTAACTCTTCGATCGTGTTGCGAATTGTTTTGGCGTCAGCCGCGTTCGGATCAAGGGTGAGATATTTCTCTAATTCATCTGCAGCATCTCGGTACTTCTTGTTACGCCAATAGATTCCGCCCAAATACTTGTGAGCCAGAGCTAGTTTGTCTCCGCCATTTTTGATTGCGCTTTCGAATTCCGGCTGCGCGTCATCAAACTTTTTTTGGTTGATCAGAGCCATACCCAGATAAAAACGGGAGACGGGCGAATCCGCGTTGGTTTTTTGAATTGCCAGCCGCAGTTCGGTTTCGGCAGCCGTGAATTTCTTCTGATGCAGAAGCGCGATGCCGTAATTCAGTCGCAGGGTAAAGTCCTCGGGACTAATTCCCAGACCCTCTTTCAAAGTCTCAATCGCCTGCGTCTCTCGGCCGGTTTTCAGATATTGCACCGCCAGTTCGTTATAAGCGAGGGCGAATCGGGGCGCCTGTGAAATCACCGACTTCAGTTGCTCGATCGCTTTGGCGTGATTGCCGGTCCGCCCATTTTCAAGTGCCTGCTGAAAAAGCCCTCGCGCCGGTCCGGGCACATTGGCAAACGCTCCGTTCGCCGTAGCCGGTGGTCCGGCCGTATTCCGGCGTTTTGGTTTGAGGTGAATCTGGACCTGGTAAACGAGCGGAATCGCGTACTGGCCCGGGTCGCCTTGCGCAGGAACCGCGCCGGAGTTTCCGATCGCCACGGTCTCGATGGCCCGCTCATACTCGTCTCCGCCTTCCACGACTACTGTGTATTCGTCGGGCCTGAGATGCGTAAAGCGGAACATACCATCTCGATCCGTAACTCCGGTGACTTCCGGAGAACTCAAACTCTGAAGCTTAACGACGGGGCGGGCGCTGGATTTGTCGCCCGGCGGAAAAAAGATGCGGCCCTCTATCTGTTCATTGCCGATCATGCCCGCATTGGTTTCGCTGGCGCGCTGACCATACGAGACGGTTAACGAAACCAGGATGACCAACAGCGCTATTGAGCCGGACAAAAGAAAACGACAATTGTGCGCAAACGTGCGGCACCAACCAAAGAACATTTCGAACATCCTCCTACTGCATTAGCAGATAATTATTAGGGCCTATTTTAGATTCGGTCAAACAGGATGGCCAGCGTACGGGCCGGCCACTCGTGGCTGCACCGTTACCCCGGTCATTTCAATGGTCGACCCGCCGCGACATGCCAATGGAGATGTTTCGAATCCTGATATCCCCCCAGATTGGTGATCACGCGACAGGCCCCATGTTCACCTACCACGCGGGAGGCAACTTGCCGAACCACCTCGAGCAACTCGAGCAGAAGCTGGCCATCTTCATCGCCGAGCGTGAGCAAAGACTCAATATGATGTTTGGGAATCACCACAATATGCACCGGGTAAAACGGACGAGTGTGGTGGAAGGCCAGCACACTCTCAGTTTCCACAACTCTCTGCACAGGAGTGCGTCCGCTCAGGACTTCGTCGCAGTAGAAATCATTCATTGTGCATTGAACTCAGGTCGCAGTTTTGTAAGGCTTGTCCCGACGAGCAGTTCGCCATCTCGAATATTGCCCACCTAAGATCAGCCACGGTATGAAACGTGAACGTTCATCAAGCTGCGGAGCAGCGATCAGAGTTAAGCCCGGGGCGAGCCTTTGCGAGGGCATTCATTATAGTTGACTGACTCAGCAACCTGAAGGGTTGCCAGAAAGTAGCCGGTGGTCGGAGTCCGCGGAGACCACCGGAAAAGTCATTAGTCATGACCGCACCCCGAAGGAGTCTGTCGGAGAAATTGATCTCCGTGCCTCTGTGCGATCTCTGTGCCTCTGTGGTGAGTGTTTTCTTGAGTAATTTCACCACAGAGACACGGAGATTTTCACAGAGGCACAGAGAAACGCCTTTCTCCGACAGACTCGGAGGGGTGCCAGATCCTGCGTTGTAAAGATCTTATAAGTTGACCTGACGTCTGGCACCCCTGCGGGGTGCGGTCATAACTAATGACTTTTCCGGTGGTCCCCGCGTACTTCGACCACCGGCTACTTTCTGGCAACCCTTCGGGTTGCGCTGAGGAAAGCCAGAAATCATCGTCCATGACTTTACCGTTGATTCAAAATTACCGGCACATCATTTCGCTCCTCGCGCTGCTGCTCTTCGCCGCGTCGATCGTCAGGGGCGAGGATGGTTACCGTTTGTGGCTGCGCTACGATCAAGTGCCGGCCCCAACACTCGCTGCCTACCGGGCGCGAATCACGAGCGTGATTGTGGAAGGCCGATCCCCTACCGCAGAGATCATCAAGGACGAGTTGCGAAACGGGTTGAATGGATTGCTTGGTACCTCAGTGCCGCTCGCAGAAAAGATTGAGAGCGATGGCGCGATCCTGGTTGCGACAGCGAACAGTTCTCTCATCACCGGGGCGAAATGGAAGCAACAGTTGAAGGCGCTCGGTCCTGAAGGTTTTCGGATCGCGAGCCTGACAGTCGCCGGACACCCGGTCACGGTGATCGGATCACAGAGTGAGGCCGGCGCTCTGTACGGCGTCTTTTATTACCTGCGTCTGATGCAAACGCTGAAGCCCGTCGCCCGGCTGGATGTCAGCGAAAAGCCCCGAGTGCAACTCCGCATACTCGATCACTGGGACAATCTCGACGGTACGATTGAACGTGGATATGCGGGTCGATCGCTCTGGAACTGGAGTGAACTCCCGCAGAAGATCGATCCTCGCTTGACTGACTATGCTCGCGCCAACGCATCGATCGGAGTGAACGGGGTCCTCATCAACAACGTCAACGCGAACGCGCAGATCCTGACGGCTGAGTACCTCGGCAAGGTCGCCGCGCTCGCAGACCTTTTTCGTCCGTACGGAATACGCATCTATCTTTCGGCGCGGTTTTCAGCGCCGATGGAATTGGGCGGTTTGAAAACGGCGGACCCGCTCGACAGCGAAGTCAGCGCGTGGTGGAAGCAGAAGGCCGATGAGATCTATCGACTGGTTCCTGACTTCGGCGGCTTTGTGGTGAAGGCGAACAGCGAAGGCCAGCCCGGGCCGCGGACCTATAATCGCAGTCACGCCGATGGCGCAAATATGTTGGCTGCGGCGGTGGCCCCTCATCACGGGTTGGTGATTTGGCGCGCATTCGTCTACGACTACAAAGCGGGCTACGACCGCGCGGGTGCAGCATACGCAGAGTTGCAGCCTTTCGACGGAAAGTTTGCGCCGAACGTTCTGTTGCAAGTTAAGAATGGTCCAATCGACTTTCAACCGCGCGAACCGTTTCATCCGCTCTTCGGCGCGATGCCCGGGACCCAGGTCGTGCCAGAATTTCAAATCACCCAGGAGTATCTCGGCTTTTCAAATCATCTCGTGTTTCTGGCGCCGATGTGGCGCGAGTTTTTGGATTCGGATACCTACGCCAGAGGCCGAGGTTCGACGGTAACCAGAGTTGTTGACGGCAGCCTTTATCGCCAAAGAATCACCGGCATCGCCGGCGTAGCGAATACCGGGACGGATCGCAACTGGACGGGCCATCATTTTCTGCAAGCCAATTGGTATGCATTTGGCCGGCTGGCGTGGAACCCCGATCTCTCTTCGCAACAGATTGCCGGGGAATGGATCGCGATGACGCTCACGCACGACCCTCGCGCCAGTTCGGCAATTGCGCGAGTGATGCTCGAATCGCGCGAAGCCGTCGTTGATTACATGACACCGCTTGGACTGCACCATCTTTTTTGGGGCGGCCATCATTATGGACCGGCCCCCTGGTGGGACAAGGAAAAGCGTGATGACTGGAACCCTGTCTATTACCACCGCGCCGACGCGCGCGGTGTGGGATTTGATCGCACCCCAACCGGAAGCAACACCGTAGCTCAATATCACGAACCGGTGAGTCAGAGGTTTGGAAGTCTGAGCTTATGTCCGGAAAAGTATCTGCTCTGGTTTCACCATGTGCCCTGGGATCATCGTCTGAGATCGGGACGAACTCTTTGGGATGAGCTGGCGTTGCATTACCAGCGCGGCGTGGATTGGGTCAGAGCAACGCGCAAGCAATGGGAGGCTCTTAAGGGAGTGATTGATTCTGAACGATATGAAGAGGTCGCGCGGAAGTTATCGATTCAGGAGCGAGACGCAATCGTTTGGCGCGATGCGTCTCTGCTCTACTTTCAAACTGTCTCGAAACGGCCGTTGCCCGCCGGGGTTGAGAAAGCAGCAAAGAGTTTGGATGAGTACAAGGGTAAGTCGATATTGATTCAATGAGGTCAGTACCGGGAGCGATAGCGACCGGGTCTGGATCAGCGCAGCGGTCGGGATCGCGACAACGCCAACCCGGTCGCTATCGCTCCCGGTACTGACTCCAGCTCTACGATGAAGATCACCGACATCAAAGCGACCACTGTGACAGTACCGCTCGAGGCGCCTTTACGTCACGCGAACGGCTGTCATTGGGGCCGGTTTGTGCGCACGATCGTTCAAGTCGAAACGGACGAAGGGCTGGTGGGCCTCGGAGAAATGGGTGGCGGCGGCGAGTCCGCTGAAGCAGCGTTTACTGCGATGAAGGCTTATCTGGTGGGCCACGATCCGGCGAGGTTGGAAGAGATGCGCTTCCTGATCGCAAATCCCACGGCCTCGCTCTACAACAATCGCACCCAGATTCTGGCAGCGCTCGAATTTGCCTGCCTCGATATTCTGGGACAGAAATGGGGCGTGCCGGTTTGCGACATTCTGGGTGGCCGTCTGCGCGACCGGGTCCAGTTTGCCTCGTATCTTTTCTTTCGTTACGCAAATCAGGATGGCGTGGGCGAAGTAAGGACCATCGAGCAACTGGTCACGCATGCGTGCACGCTGAAGGAGCGTTTTGGCTTTACTTCACACAAATTGAAAGGCGGCGTCTTTGCCCCGGAATACGAGTTGGAGGCTTATCAGGCTTTGGCAGCCGAGCTTGGAGGGGCCGCAGAGCTCGACGGCGATCGCTTTCGCTTCGATCCAAATTGCGTCTGGTCCACCGAAACTGCGATCTGGTTCGGTCAACAGATTGAAGATATTCGCAACGACTACCTGGAGGATCCGGTCTATGGCCTGAATGGAATGCGCCGGGTACGGGAGAAAGTTCGGATGCCGTTGGCTACGAACACAGTGGTCGTCAACTTTGAGCAGCTCGCGGCAAACGCGCTCAATACTGCCGTTGATGTGATCCTTCTGGACACAACTTTTTGGGGCGGAATCCGGCAGTGCATAAAGGCCGCCGGCGTTTGTGACACTTTTCAGTTCGGCGTCGCGGTCCATTCATCGGGCGAACTTGGGATCCAACTCGCGACCATGCTTCATCTCGGGGCTGTGATTCCGAATCTGTCGTTCGCGGCCGATGCTCATTACCACCATCTGCTCGACGATGTGATCGAGGGGGGCAAGTTCGAATATCAGGATGGCTCGATCGCGGTACCGACGGCTCCAGGTTTAGGAGTTCGGCTGGATCGCGAAAAGCTGGGCGAATACAGCGAGTTGTATAAGCGCCTGGGCTCGTACGGTTACGATCAGGATCCACTCAGGCCCGGCTGGGCGCCGACAATTCCCAACGATCGCTGGGCAGATCCAAACGATGCAAGGCAACCGAATGTCGAAGGATTTTAATAGCAGACGGCCAGGCAGTTTGAATGTGGCACGTGCATCTTGCGCGTGCTTCACGGGTGGGACGCCCGTGCCACCCCGGCTGCTTGGATATGAAAAAGGAGCGAATGATGAGCAGTGCAACGGAAGACCGAGTTTCGCAGGCTGAGCTGCTTACCGATAGCTCGGAGCTGCGTCAGGAAGTCGAATCGATCGTTACTAACACGCCGGTCATCGACGTGCACACCCACGTGTTTCCGCCAGAGTTTGGGGCGATGTGCCTCTCCGGAATCGACGACCTGCTTACCTATCACTATCTGGTTGCCGAAACATTTCGCTCCACTGAGGTTTCTCCGGCTTATTTTTGGAAAATGAACAAGGCCGAGCGGGCGGACCTGGTTTGGAAGACTTTGTTTGTTGACAACACGCCGCTTTCTGAGGCGACGCGCGGAATCGTTACGTTGCTCGAAGCGTTTGGACTCGATTCGCGAGCAGAGAATCTTGAGGAGATGCGAACCTTTTTTCATTCGCGCGATTTGGCAGAGCACTTTGATCTGGTCCTCGAAAGATCTTCGGTCAGCAAAATCGTGATGACCAACGATCCCTTCAACGAACACGAGGCCTGGATCTGGAAAGCGGGAACCGCGACGCACCCGCGGTTTCATGCGTCGTTGCGTATGGATGTCCTTTTAACTCATTGGGAGGATGCCGCGCGCCATCTCGCTCGCGAAGGCTTGCCGGTGAATGCCGGTTTAAGCGGCGAGACGGTGAAGGAAGTTCGACGCTTCCTGGATACCTGGATTGCCCGCATGGATCCGCTCTACCTGGCCGTTTCGTTCCCGCCCGATTTCAAGTTCCCGGCGGACGACGTGACCACGAAATTGTTGCGGGAAGTTGTCATGCCGACTGCGCGGGAACACAAATTGGCTTTTGCCGCGATGATTGGAGTTCGTCGCGGGGTGAATCCCTTGCTGCGTTCCGCTGGCGATAGCCTGGGCAAGGCTGATGTCACGGCGCTTGAGCGTCTCTGTGCTGAAAATCCCGAGGTTCGTTTTCTGGCGACGTTCCTGTCGCGCGAAGACCAGCATGAATTGTGCGTGGTAGCGCGAAAGTTCAATAACCTGATGCCGTTCGGTTGCTGGTGGTTTCTCAACAATCCGTCGATCGCCACCGAAATCACGCGCGAGCGGCTTGAACTTCTGGGCGCCAGCTTCATTCCGCAGCATTCAGATGCGCGCGTGCTCGAACAGCTCATCTACAAATGGCATCACTCTCGGCAGATCATTGCTGAGGCGCTCGTTGAGTCGTACGAGAATCTGCGCCGCAGCGGCCGTGCTGTTACGCGGGAAGAGATCGTTCGCGATGTGACGCGAATGTTCTCAGGCAATTTTGAACAGTGGGTGGGACGCAGTCTTTAACACTCATTGATGGTCGAGGTCAGTACCGGGAGCGGTAGCGACCGGGTGGCGCGGCTTCGCCGCAGCACACTGCGGAAAGCCTCTGGCTTTCCGGCAATGCACTGATGAGTCTTTCGAGGCTGCGCCTCAAGATCGGAGGCGTAGCCTCAGTAAGAGTTAATGCGTTACACGGTAAGCCGGAGGCTTACCGCCATGTGCGGCGGCAAAGCCGCATATCGCTTAACGTTAGCCGCCTCTTTGTGAACTGGTCGTCCGCTTGGCGGCAGATGATTGTCAGATCTCTATTGGAAGAGCCGTCATCAACATGAAGAAAAATTCTCTCAACCAGAGAATTAAGAAAAGGAACGTGCGCACGCGGGCCTATCAGGATCACAATCGATCCGCCGGGGCGCGGACCAAAGACCTCCTGTCGCGCATGACGCTGGCAGAGAAAGCCGCGCAGATGATGTGTGTCTGGCAGGAAAAGGCCGGCATCCTGATCGACACGTCGGGCAAATTCGATCTGCAAAAAGCACGTGCACATTTCAAACAGGGAAACGGTCTTGGTCAGGTAGGGCGACCCAGCGATGCTGCCGGCGGTCTCAACGCCCGCGCGACTGCCGAACTCACCAACGACATTCAGAAGTTCTTTTTAGAAGAGAGCCGGCTGGGCATTCCGGTAATCTTCCACGAAGAATGCCTGCATGGCCAGGCGGCCATCGACGCGACCAGTTTCCCGCAACCGATTGGTCTGGCGGCAACCTTCAATCCCGATTTGGTCGAGCGACTCTTCACGATGACCGCCGCAGAGGCGCGCGTTCGGGGAGCGCACCAGGCTTTAACGCCGGTGGTGGACGTGGCGCGTGATCCGCGCTGGGGGCGCGTGGAAGAAACCTACGGCGAAGACCCTTTTCTGGTGTCACGGATGGGAATTGCCGCGATTCGGGGTTTCCAGGGTGATGCTTCTTTCAAAGATAAAAAGCGCTTGATCGCGACGCTGAAACACTTCGTTGGCCACGGTCAGCCGGAATCAGGCATGAACTGTGCACCAGCGAATATTTCCCTGCGCGTTCTGCGCGAAACATTTTTCTTTCCTTTCCGCGAAGCAATCAAAAAAGCAAAGGCCATTAGTGTGATGGCCTCTTACAACGAAGTCGACGGCGTGCCGGCGCACGCCAACCGCTGGCTCTTGCGTGACGTGCTGCGGAAAGAGTGGGGATTCACCGGCTTTATCGTTTCGGACTACTACGCAATTTGGGAATTGAATTATCGCCCCGACACGCACGGCCATTTCGTAGCCAGGGACAAGCGAGAAGCTTGTCGTCTGGCGGTCGAGGCCGGCGTCAACATCGAATTGCCTGAGCCGGATTGTTATCTCCAGATCGTCGATCTGGTGCGCCAGGGCGAGCTGAAAGAGAAGCAGCTCGATGACCTCGTGGCCCCGATGCTTTTCTGGAAGTTCAAGTTGGGCTTGTTCGACGATCCCTATGTCGATCCGGACGAAGCCGAACGCCTTGTCGGATGTGACGCGCATCGCGAACTCGCCAGAGAATCGGCCCGCGAAGCGATTACCTTGCTTAAGAACGAAGGCAACCTGGCGCCGCTCAATCTTAAGAAGATCAAAACGATTGCCGTAATTGGCCCGAACGCGAATCGCAGTTTGTTGGGCGGCTACAGTGGTGTACCTAAGAACGACGTCACCGTGCTCGAAGGCATTCGCGCAAAAGCCGGCCCGCGCGCGCGCGTCCTTTACAGCGAAGGCTGCAAAATCACGATCGGCGGTTCATGGAACCAGGACGAAGTGACAGCGAGCGATCCGGCGGAAGATCGCCGCCAGATCGCCGAAGCTGTGGAGGTAGCGAAAGCGGCGGACGTGATCATCCTCGCGATTGGTGATAACGAACAGACGTCGCGCGAGGCCTGGAACCTGAAACACATGGGTGATCGCTCGAGTCTCGAACTAATTGGACGTCAGGAAGAACTCGTCAAGGCGATGCTCCAGACTGGAAAGCCGTTGATTGTGCTCCTTTTCAACGGACGGCCAATCTCAATTAATTATCTGGTTGAAAACGTGCCGGTGATTTTCGAGTGTTGGTACCTCGGTCAGGAAACCGGGCATGCGGTTGCGGACGTTTTGTTCGGCGAATATAACCCGTGCGGAAAGCTGCCGATTACAATTCCGCGTTCTGCGGGTCATCTTCCCGCTTTTTACAACTACAAGCCCTCGGCGCGCCGTGGTTATCTGTTCGATGAGGTGTCGCCGCTTTTCGCGTTCGGCTACGGTTTGAGCTATACGACGTTCGCTTTTCGAAAAGCGCGGCTGGAGAAAAAGAAGATCACGCGAACCGGTTCGACCCGCCTGCTGGTTGATGTCACCAACACCGGCAAGCGCGCGGGCAGCGAAGTAGCGCAGATGTACATTCGGGACCTGTTCAGTTCCGTGACGCGGCCGATAAAAGAGTTGAAGGGCTTTCAAAAAGTTTGGCTGGCAGCGGGCGAAACGAAAACGGTAGCAATTGATATCACGCCCGAGTCGCTGGCTTTCTACGACATCAAAATGAAGTACGTAGTCGAGCCGGGCCACTTTGAAATCATGGTGGGAAATTCATCGCGCGATGCGGACCTGCAATCTGTAGTGCTGACGGTTGAGAAATAAAAATGTGGCACGCGCATCTTGCGCGTGTATTCACGGGCGGGACGCCCGTGCCACTTGATCAAATCCATGGCAGAACATTTCCAACAAAAGCTCTCGTTTTTCGAAAAGGCCGGCTACAGCGCCGCGGATGCCGCCGCGAACTTCGTCTTCATGACGATGATCCTCTTTCAGACAAATTTTTACACCGACACATTTGGAATTACCGCCGGCGCAGCGGCAACCATCCTGATAGTCGCGCGGCTCTGGGATGCCTTCGCAGATCCGATCGTCGGCGTGCTGGCCGATCGGACCAATACGCGTTGGGGAAAATTCCGGCCCTGGATTCTGTTCACGGCATTGCCATGGTCAATCGTCATGGTGCTCGCCTACACCACGCCCAGAGGCTGGAGTATGCGCGCGATGATCGCTTATGCGGCGATCACCAACATCCTGCTCATGACGATCTATTCGATGAACAACATGCCTTACTCGGCATTGGGCGGAGTGATGACGGGCGACGTGAACGAGCGCGCGAGCCTCAACTCGTTTCGCTTTGTGTCGGTAAACATTGCGCAATTTTTGGTTGGCGGTTTGACGCTTCCGCTGGTGGCGAAATTCGCCGTCGGTCACGACCGGCAATACGGATGGCAGATGACGATGGGCATCTGGGCGGTGTTATGCCTAGTCCTTTTTGTGATTACGTTTGCGACTACGAAAGAGAGAATTAAGCCTGAGCCCACCCAGAAATCTTCGGCCAAACAGGACTTTCGCGCTTTGCTGCGGAACAGTCCCTGGGTGGTGATGTTTCTGATGACCCTGGTGCACTTCGCGATTCTCTCGTTCCGCGGAGGGGCGCTTTACAACTACTATCATCATTACGCCGACAAGGCCGCACTTTATGATTTTGTGAATCGTCTGGGTCTGACGGCGCCGGACCTGACGCCCGGTGCGGCGGCGCCGGGCGGCCTTCTCGATTGGCTCGGCTACGTCGTTCACGGTGACAAGTCGAATCTCGCGAATTCGAACGTCGCGGATGTAGCCAACAGCATCATCAACATGATCGGTACGGGTGTCACGATCATCGTCATCATTCTTTCCCCGGCGCTTTCCAGAAGATTTGGTAAGAAGGCCGTTGCGGTCGGGGGCTTTGCGCTGGCCGCGTTGGGCTCGCTGTCCTTTTATCTACTTGCGCCAACCAACGTAACCGGAATGATTACCCTGACGGTTTTGATTGCAGTGGCGTACGCGCCGACGATTCCTCTGGTTTGGGCGATGTTCGCCGACGTGGCTGACTTTTCCGAGTGGAAGACGGGTCGTCGCTTTACGGGCATCGTCTTTGCCACGATTGGTTTTGCGCTTAAGTGTGGGCTGGCCCTGGGCTCTTCTTCTTTTCTTTGGATCATGGCCGGCGTCTTTAATTACGATTCGAAAGTGCCGGACACACCACAGGCCATACAAGGGTTCCGCTTCTGTAGCGGGATCGTGGTTGGACTGCTCTTCGCAATCTGCACACTCCTGCTGGCTGCTTATCAGATCAATAAAAAAATGACGATTCAGATGGCTGATGAACTGGCCCTGAGGAGAAAGGAATTTGCGATGGGTACGAGTTCGTAGCGACATTGTAGGGGCGTCCCTCCGTGGGCGCCCCAGAGAGCGCGAAGGCGAGGGCGCCCACGGAGGGATGCCCCGACAAATTAGAAAACTGATGAGAAAACAGGTTGCCCTATTTGGATTGATTTGTGTTGTGGTGTTTGCGGGCAGTTATCTCTCAAGATCCGGAAGCGCGCAGAAGACGACGACGCTCAAGGAAGCTTTTAAGAGGGACTTCTTAATCGGCGCCGCCATCAATCAGGATCAATTTTTTGAGCGCGACACTCGCGGCGTCCCGATCATCACCAACCAGTTCAATTCAATTACCCCGGAAAACGTTTTGAAGTGGGAGTCGGTCCATCCTGAGCCGGGCAGGTATAGCTTTGACGGCCCGGACCGCTACGTTGCCTTTGGCGAAAAGCACCGGATGTTCATCGTCGGTCACACTCTTATCTGGCATAGCCAGACGCCGCGCTGGGTGTTCGAGGATGCCAAAGGCGCCACCGTTGATCGGCAGATTTTGCTGGAACGCATGCGCGATCATATTCATACGGTGGTCAGGCGTTACCAGGGGCGAATCAAAGGTTGGGACGTCGTTAATGAAGCGCTTGATGAAGACGGAACATTGCGCCAGACGCCCTGGATGAAAATCATTGGCGAAGACTATCTGGTGAAAGCTTTTGAATTTGCCCATGAAGCTGATCCTTCAGCCCAGCTCTATTACAACGATTATTCTTTGGAGAACGAGGCGAAGAGAAAGGGCGCCGTCGAGCTGATCAAAAAGCTTAAGGCGCGCGGCGTTCCGATTTACGCAGTCGGGCTTCAAGGTCACGACAAGATGGATTGGCCCACCGTCCAACAGCAGTCAGAGACGATTGTCGCGTTCGCGTCTCTGGGCGTTAAGGTGAACATCACAGAGTTGGATGTTGACGTTTTGCCGCGGGCGTCCCAACATCGCGGGGCAGACATCAGTTTGAATGTTGAGTTGCGATCAGAACTCGATCCGTATGCGAACGGCTTACCGGAGTCGGTGCAGCAGGCATTGGCGAAGCGCTATGCGGAGCTATTTCAGGTTTTCCGCAAGCATGGCGACGTCATCGATCGAGTGACCTTTTGGGGGGTTACGGACGGCGATTCGTGGTTGAACAATTGGCCGGTACGGGGGAGGACAAGTTACCCGCTGCTGTTCGATCGCGCGGGCAAACCCAAACCCGCGTTTTACACGGTAACGAAGTTGAAGACCGCAGATAGAGGGTAGTGGAGACAAGGTGGCGGGCGCGCCTCGCGCAAGATGCGCGAGCTAAAAAAGCTCGGACGTTGACTGGAGCGCAACCGTCCCGGTTGCTGCCTGGCTTTCACGGCGCAGAACTGCAAGCGAGGACGCTTGCGCTCCAGTCCCGGCCTGGATCACGACTACAATGTCGAACAAACGGAAAATGATTTCTGTGTTTGTCTCTGTGTCTCTGTGTCTCTACAGTTTGTCGGGGGTGTCCTACGCGCAGTCAACCATACCCGCGAACCAACCCCTTGCGCGCACTGACAGCAATTCTCAGCTGGCGCACCAACAACTACTCGAGAAGGCCAGGCGCGGGAGAATCGACGTATTTTTTTTGGGCGACTCAATTACCCGGCGCTGGGGTGCGACTGACTATCCGGACTTTCTCGCCAACTGGAAGCAAAACTTCTCTGGTTGGAATGCCGCCAACTTCGGGTGGGGCGGCGATACGACGCAGAATATTCTCTGGCGTCTCGAGAATGGCGAATTGGACGGTGTCAACCCGAAGGTGATTGTCATTCTTGCCGGCACGAACAACGTCGGGCGCGAGCCGGGAGATGATGCCAGGGTTGCGGATATTACCAGAGGCGTCCACGCGATCATCGACCTGTGTCGGAAAAAGGCGCGACGCGCCACAATCATTCTTACCGCGATCTTCCCGCGCAACGACAATCTTGCGGTCGTCCCGACCATCGATCGGATCAACAAGAACATAGCTGCGTTCGCTGATGGCAAAAAAACTCGCTTCCTCAACATCAACGACAAACTCGCCGGCCCCGATGGAGTCTTATTTGACGGAGTGACGGTCGACAAGTTGCACTTGAGCCTGAAGGGCTATCAGATATGGGCAGACGCGCTGAAGCCTTTGATCAGGAAAATCCTTGGACCTCCATCGGCCAGGGACCAGGCCCCGCCACCTACCGGCGATCCCAGTAAGAGTCCAGTTGGAAAGGGAAAGTTGGATGAGAGTCAAAATCGAGGACGCAACCCCATCGGGAGTGCGTCGTGGCGCTCAAACGATCTTTACGTAGCCCAGGCGTTTAGCGGTGTGTCAGAACCGCGAGCGGTAGCGACCGGATCAGGGAGAACCGCGAAATTCATCTCGGCCCGGATCGCTGTAATCCTTTTCCGCGAGGTTGCGTTTTTAATTCAAGGAGACTTCCTGATCCGGTCGCTACCGCTCGCGGTTCTGACAGACCCGCTAAACGGCTGGGCTAGAGAAAGCTTCACGATGATGAAATGAGGTTTACCACTGAGAAACTGGTCTCACTGAAAATGACAAATTTCCGACAGACCGCTTTTATCAATCATCAGAGCTCAGGGAGAAGGAAATGGCTGGCAAACAATACAAACCAAAACCGGAAGATAAATTCACCTTTGGACTGTGGACCGTGGGCAATCGCGGGCGCGATCCTTTCGGCGACGCAACGCGGCCGACATTGAGCCCAGTGACTATCGTTCGCGAGCTGAGCAAGCTGGGCGCGTACGGAGTCAACCTGCACGACAACGACTTGATTCCAATCGATGCCACCGCCGCCGAGCGGGATCGGATTGTCACTGAATTCAAACAGGCACTTGCCGATCACGGCATGAAAGTGCCGATGGCGACAACCAACTTGTTCTATGATCCGGCGTTCAAAGATGGCGCGTTTACTTCCAACGATCCACGCGTGCGCTTATATGCGTTGCAAAAGACGATGCGTTCAATGGATTTGGGCGCGGAACTGGGCGCGCATGTCTACGTGTTTTGGGGCGGCCGCGAAGGCGCTGAAACCGACGCCGCCAAGGACGCCCGCGAAGCTTTGAAGTGGAACCGCGAAGCCCTGAACTTTCTCTGCGAGTACTCGATCGATCAGGGTTATGACTACCAGTTTGCGCTCGAGGCCAAGCCTAACGAGCCGCGCGGCGATATCTATCTCGCGACCACTGGCGCGATGCTGGGTTTCATCGCCACGCTCGATCATGCGGAAATGGTCGGCGTCAATCCCGAAGTCGGTCACGAACAGATGTCCGGTTTGAACTTCTATCACGTAGTCGCCCAGGCGATCGAAGCCAGAAAGCTTTTTCACATCGATCTCAACGATCAGAAGGGCCCGCGCTTTGATCAGGATCTGCGTTTCGGGTCTGAATCGATCAAGAACCTCTTCTTCCTGGTGCGACTGCTGGAAGATTCCGGTTACCAGGGCTCGCGCCACTTCGACGCGCATTCTTATCGCAGCGAAGACACCGAAGGGGTCTGGGAATTCGCGGCTGGCTGCATGCGAAACTATCTGATCCTGAAGGACAAGGCGCGGCAATTCAACGAGGATCCGGAAATTCAGGCGTTGCTGGCCGAGATTACCGCGGCCGCTCCGGAATATGACGATGTCATGGGCAGCTACACTCGCGCCAAGGCTGACAAGATCAAGTCGCTGTCACTCGATCGCGCCGAGCTGGCGGCGAAGAAACTGCCCTACGAACGACTCGATCAATTGACCATCGACATCATTCTGGGTGTCCGCTGAAAGCGCAGCGGAAACCAGCGGCGGAGCAGCGATAGCAACCCGAAGGGTTGCCAGGAAAGTAGCCGGTAGTCGGAGTCCGCGGAGACCACCGGAAATGGAAGATTAATTGGGTCGCACCCCGGAGGGGTTGCCAGATCCTTCGCTGTGAAGATCTTTTACGTTGACCTGACGTCTGGCACCCCTTCGAGTCTGTCGGGAAATCCCGTAGGGATGCAATGTCTATAGAAAGCTCAATCCCAATTGATCTCGGGAGCCCATTTATGGGCGAAAGACGATTAGTTACGCTCCTAAAGGAGCTACCAAGTCTCATTGGGTTCTGGTTTTCTATAAACATTTCACCGCTACGCGGTTTTTCCGACAGACTCTCCGGGGTGCGACCTAATTAATTTCGCTTCCCGGTGGTCTCCGCGACTCCGACCACCGGCTACTTTCTTTGCAACCCTTCGGGTTGCTGCTCACGGGTGTTTGACCGTTTTCGCTGCGGCGGGAAAGCTGCCTTTCAGGAAGGTCTCGATGGCGGGGAAAAAGATCTCGGGTGCTTCGATCTGGGCGATGTGGCCGGCTTTTTCGATCACCAGCAGGCGCGCGTTCGGATAGCCGAAGGCCCAGAATTCGGAGCTCTTGAGAGGTATCACGTCGGCGGCGCCGTGGATGACGAGAACGGGTGCTTTGACGACGCCGAGCTGGGACATCAGGTTGTAGTCACCGAGGCTTCGCCAGGCGTGGGCACGCGTTATCGGCTGCTGCCGCACGGATTCGAAGCCGCCGGCACAGAGGTCGCCCTTATAGTTGTCTCCGAACGTCTGCGAATACGTGTAGGCCCTCAGCACGCCGTAGTAGAACTCGCGGCAGATCGCTGTCGGGTCCTTTGCCTTGAGCCACACATTGGGATCGCGTACGGCCTTCAAGCGGGCGATCTGTTGGGGCGTGTAGAGCTTGGCCGTCCGGCGGCTGATCTCGTCCTCCATATCGGCCATAAAACCGGCCATCGGCGAGGCCGAGCTGTCAAGGATCATTCGCTCGATGCGGTCCGGATGAGCGACGGCGTAAAGCGAGATCAGCAGCCCGCCCCACGAGTTACCGATGAGCGACATCCTTTCGAGCTTGAAGTGAACCCGCAACGCATCGAGGTCGGCGACGTGCTGCTCGTATCCGAGCTTCTTGCCGTCGCTAAGCAGTTCGGAGCGTCCCTGGCCCCGCTGGTCGTAATAGATCACCCGCCGCCCCTTCGCCAGCGGCTCGAAGTCGGCACGGATCGATTCGAGCGAATTTCCCGGTCCGCCATGCACCGCGACGAGGGTCTCGCTGCCGCGCCCTTCGATCTTGTAAAAGATCTTGACGTTGTCGGGCGTCACCAAATAACCCTCGGTGGGATCGCCTGTTTGCGCAGCCGCTGCCACGCTGAGCGACAAAACAACACACAAAACTGAAATGTATTTTTTCATTTGTTCATGGGCGGGAGAGAGGCCCGTTTGTCAGTTGTGAAAACTCGCTAAGTGTTAACCGGCCAAAGAATTCTAGCAGTGTAGACCCATCGGCGCCAGGCCAGAAGGAACAGCGTCAGACCTCCGATTCTGGCGTCATAATACGCCAGTCTTGTGGTCAGGCACTGCCGTTCTCATCTCCGTTGCGCAAGCAAATTACTGATGGGTCGGGCCGCTATTTGCGATTCTCTCTTGGCACAATTAACTTCCATAAGGGTCACGAAGAATCGCAAATAGCAAGCCCGACTCAGGTTTGGGTTCTCAGGTCCATGCGAGAATATTGACTGGAGGCTTGTTTTGAGCATAGTTGGTCGACATAATTTCCAGGATTTTGAGAAAGGCGTGCGCGCCGATGGTCAATTCGCCATGCTGGTCCGCAGTTTAACCCCTAATGAGGAGTCTGGAAAAAGGATCTTCTCTGTGCCTCTGTGAAAAATCTCTGTGTCTCTGTGGTGAAATTACTCCAGAAAACATTCACCACAGAGACACAGAGATCGCACAGAGACACGGAGATCGATTTTCCCGACAGACTGAACGAGCGAGGTAAATAAAATCCGAAATGACAGCAAACCGGGTGAGAATTCTGTCAACGATCTGGGTCAGTATTTTCGTGACTACTGCCATCTTTGCTCAGACCGGTCGAAAAATCGCCAGGATCGAGGCCGAAGGTCTGCAAACTTTGACCACTGAGACGCTCATCGCCACCAGTGGTTTGAAGATTGGTGAGTCTTTTTCGGTTGAAGCAACTGACGCGGCGGCTCAGCGTTTGGTGAGCAGCGGTCTATTCAAAAAAGTTGGATATCGCACACGAACAGTGGGCGCCAACGTGACGATTATGTTTCAGCTTGAAGAAGTCAAAGGTCAATCGTCACCAGTCGTCTTCGATAACTTCATTTGGTTTTCCGACGAAGAATTGACCGCCGCGATCATTCGCGAGGTGCCCTCTTTCAATGGTTCGGCGCCCGACATTGGCAACACCAACGAAGCCATCAGGAAAGCGCTTCAGAACCTGCTCGCTGAACGCAAGCTGCCCGGACAGGTGGAATATAACCTCACTGAGCATGAACACATGTTCCGGGTCACGGGCGTGCCGATGAAGATTTGTACGCTTCACTTTCCCGGCGCGCAGAGCGTTTCGGAACAAAAGCTAATTCAAGCCACGCGCAGTTCTATGGATCCCGAATACTCTCGCGAATTCGCGAAGACTTTTCCGAAATATGGTCTCAATCCAATCTACCGGGAACTGGGCCATCTGCGCGCATCATTCGGAACGCCGGTCGCCAGGCCTGACTCGAACGCCGGTTGTGAAGGAGTTGACTTAACCATCGCGGTCAATGAAGGCGCGATTTATTCGTGGGCAAAGGCTGAGTGGTCCGGGAACCAGACGTTATCGGCCAAAGAGCTTGACGATGCGTTGGGCATGAAACCAGGTGAAGTTGCCAATGGAAAGAAGTTCGATAACGGTTTGAGAGACGTCCGGAAGGCTTACGGTCGTTATGGGTACATCCAGGCACACATGAACCCCACCCCTGAATTTGACGACGGGACACCGAAAGTGACTTTCAAGATCGCGGTTACCGAAGGCCCGCAATATCACATGGGCACAGTCGAGTTTAAAGGGTTTTCGGTCGATGATGCTGCCATGCTCGGCAAAAAATGGGATCTGACGAGCGGCGCGGTTTACGATCAGAGTTATGCTGATCGATTTCTTCGTGACGGCGCGGGTGAAATACTGTCACGCATCGCGAAAGGACGGCAGTCGCAGGGAAAGCCTCTGCCGAACATCGGCATTCGGGAAACACCAAATCGTCAGACCTTGATTGTGAATCTGATGATTGAGCTTAAAGACCAGTGATAAATCTTTCCAATTGGTAATCTTTTTCGCGCCTAACCCAGTCAGTACCATCCGCGTCAGCGGATGGGATCGGGAAGCCCCTCAAGGGTTCTGGGATTATCCCATCTGCTTACGCAGGTGGTACTGACTGCTTGTTCATGACGAAACACTATCCGCGTCAGCGGATGGGATGAGGAAACCTCTCAGGGGTTTGGATTAACCCATCCGCTTACGCGGATGGTACTAACTCCATTTTCATGATGCGTCTACGGACTGGAAGGCGGAGTCGAATTGAAAGCAATTGGGGTCAGGCCTTCGATTCTGCGATTCTCCAATCGAGAAGCTGGGTGTGCGGCCCCCTCAAGTGTGAAATCGAAGAATCGAAGGCCTGACCCCGGTCTTGACCATCCAACGACCGCTTGATCCGGTCGCTACCGCTCGCGGTTTTGACCCTCAATCACCCGACCACTTCAGCAAGGCATAGTTCTAAAGCCCGGAAGAAGAAAAAATTTCCTGGACGAATTGTCGAATTCCGACCGGCCGTTCGACTATATGTTGAAGGCAGGGCAAACGGACCGCACTAAATAAGAATTGAATCATTGATCCATTGAATCAATGATTCAATAAAAAAGGAGAAAAAAATCATGCCGCAATACATAGTTGCTAACTACCTCCCCGACAACTTCGACCCATCCGCCGTAACCGAAGCGATGATCGAGGAGATTCACGCGCTCAACCGCGAAATGATTGCTGCCGGCGTGAGGAAGTTCGCTTGCGGAATTTCTGCGGCCAGCAACGCCAAGACGGTGCGGAAGCAGTCCGACGGTACGGTGCTCGTCACCGATGGGCCATACACCGAGACCAAGGAGCACATGGGCGGTTTCTGGATACTGGAAGCTGCCGATATGGACGAGGCACTGGCGTGGGCGCGCAAGGGCGCCATCACCTGCGACGCGGCGGGCGAGGTGCGCGAACTTCTATTCTTCCCGGACCCGAATGCAGCAACGGAATAGTCCGGCCCGACGCGAGTTCGGTTTGATGTCCGACAAGCTTTAGCTTGTCGACGCTCCGCGACAAACTGAAGTTTGTCGGACATTTTATGGGATGAACGAGCCAGGGCGAAGTTCCGCCGTTGGCTCCCACCCGGAAGGAAGAGGAGAAGAACCGTGAAATACTTCTGTTTTGGCTACTACGACAAAGGCAAATTCGATGGCATGACTGAGAGCGAGCGAAACGCCATGTTCGATGCATGCCTGGAATATGACGACCATCTTCGCGCCAGCGGGCACTGGGCCGGTGGAGAAGCGCTTCAGGGGACGGAGACCGCCCTGACCCTGTATTGGAAGAACGGCAAGGTGGCAACGACCGACGGCCCCTTTGCCGAAACCAAAGAACAACTCGGCGGTATTCTCGTCCTCGAGGCGAGGGACATGAATCATGCTTTACAGCTCATCGGCCAGCATCCGGCTCTAACGTATGGCAACATTTTCGAGATTCGGCCAGTGGCCGACATGAATGAAGTCATGAAGGCAAGCGAGCAGCGCCGGAAAGCGAACGCTGCACGCTGAACACGGCGTAACAGAAAGAGGAGGAGACATGAGCCGAGAATCTAAACTCACGATTTGCTTTGCGCTGGTCATCTCCATCGGCTGTGGTGTGTCGAATGCCGCAGCACAGTCGGATCCATATCCGAAGATGGCGCCGATCGACCAGTACCTAATGGATCGAACTGCCGAGATCGCGCTGGCACGCAGCGCGGCACCGGAGTCCATATCAGGCGATGCAGAGGTCTGGGTTCTTGGACGTCATGGTTTCGAAACGGCAGTCAAAGGCAAAAACGGTTTCGTGTGTATCGTGGGGCGTGGATGGTCATCCGCAGCGGATCCTGACTTCTGGAATCCGAAAGTGCGCGTGCCCATATGTGCGAATGCGCCAGCCGCGCGTACGTACCTCGTAGCTATCACGAAAATAACCGACCTGGCTCTGGCGGGACGCAATCTGGCCCAGGTAAACGAGGCCATCGCCAACGCCACTGCCAAAAAGGAACTGCCGGCAATGGAGCCAGGCGCGATGTGCTACATGACGGGGAAACAAGGATACGGTGGCGACGTCGCTCCACACTGGCCGCCGCACCTCATGTTCTTCTATACGGACATCGACCCAGCGATCTGGGGAGCCAACCTTTCGGGTTCTCCAGTTATTGGGATTGCTGATCCGTTGGCGCACCTGACGCAGTTCGTGATCGCCGTCGAACGTTATTCCGACGGAACGCCGGCGCCGGGCACGGCGAAGCATAAACATAAGCCGACGAATTAATACCGGCGAAGACTAGTCGGCTTTTATATGAACGTACAAGAAGAAATCAAAAAGTATATTGCGAGCCAACCTGAACCAAAACGCAACGACATGCAAGAGTTGCACGACATCATTCTGCACGTAAGTCCGGCGTGTAAATTATGGTTCCTCGATGGTAAAGACAGCGAAGGTAAAACTGTTTCTAATCCCAATATTGGATACGGATCTCAGACCATGAAATACGCTGATGGAACAACCAGAGAGTTTTATCAAATTGGTTTGAGCGCAAACAAAACCGGAATCTCTGTCTACATCCTCGGTATCGAAGATAAGAAATACTTAGCCGAAGTTTATGGAAAAGAACTCGGCAAGGCGAGCGTGACCGGATATTGCATCAGGTTCAAAACTCTAAAAGATATAAACATTGAAATTCTTGAAGCGGCAATACGAAATCGGATCGAAGCTCAGAATGAAAAAGGTGGGTTGATGAAATAATTTTTTCGTGCGCGAGGCTCACGCTCAGAAACTTCGGCGGCGATCACGGCTTCCGTTAAAGACGTATTCGACACACGAGAAAGATTATCAATTGGAATTCAGAAATTCAGAAAGGAAACGAAATCATTCAACAAACATGAAGACAACAGCTTTTTTCTTGTCGATGCTCCTGACGATTGTCCTATCGGGTGTCGTAGCGGGGCAGCAAAAACCAACTACGGGCTATGCGCCGGTTAACGGTCTAAAAATGTATTACGAGATCCACGGCAGCGGCGAGCCTGTGGTGCTGCTCCACGGCGCGTTCATGGCAATTACAGACGACTGGCGTGTGTGGATCAGCGAACTTTCCAAAACGCGGAAAGTGATCGCCATCGAAATGCAGGGTCACGGACGTACAGCCGACATCAAACGCGATCTGTCTTACGAAAACCTCGCCGACGATGTGGCAGGGCTGCTCGATTATCTCAAGATCGAACGCGCGGACATCATCGGCTACAGCCTGGGCGGCGGCGTCGCGATGCTGTGTGCGATCCGCCATCCGGAAAAAGTGCGAAAGGTTGTCAGCATGTCAGCCCCGTTCCGACGCGACGGATGGGTCAAGGAAGCGAACGACTTTTGGCCGACATTTACGTGGGAACTGTTCAAAGGCACTCCTATGGAAACCGAATATAAACGCTTGAGCCCGACGCCCGACAAATTCCCCGATTTTGTAAATCACATCAAAGCGACAGCTTTGAAGCCGTACGACTTTGGCGCCGATAAATTCAAGGCTACCAAAGCGCCGATGTTTTTTATCCACGGCGATGCCGACGGTGTGAGGCTCGAGCACATCGCGGAAATGTTCCGGCTGAAGGGCGGCGGCGAGATCCATGGCGACATGCAGCCGCGCCCGGCGTCGAGATTGGCAATTTTACCCGACACAACACACGTTACGCTGATGAACCGCATGTCCATTATCGTCCCGAT